>WBZU01000998.1_pt1 | contig 22468 bp, 20 predicted proteins | sample 5204311 | NCBI WGS metagenome assembly WBZU01 (sample SAMN12344359, study PRJNA552823) | activated sludge metagenome | biome: Activated sludge suspended growth; feature: Nitrification reactor; material: Wastewater; isolation source: activated sludge from nitrification reactor of wastewater... | reverse complement strand
CGAGCTTCAAAAACGGGGCGACCGTTGCAACGCGTTCGGTAATGTTGCGGCGGAACATGATGCGGCTCTCCGGACGCGGATATTCGGAAAACAAGAGGCGTGTGCCGCCGACTTTCCAGCCGAAAACGAGTTTCCTCCAGAAACCTTCGAGCGGCACGCCTCCGGCGCCGGCGTAATGTGTGTACACATTCGTGCCGCCTTGAGGATAATCGAATTCGGGGGCGCGACTGTTCGCCACCACGAAATCATTCGTCAGTTCCCCGTAATAGATCTCGGGTCGCTGAATCTGCAATAACCCGTATGCAGCGACCGGCGGCAAATCTCGAACGATGAAATCCGGTTGACCGTTCGACGTAAAGGTACTCACAGGCGCCATGACCAGCCCATAGCCGTGCGTGTATTTGAAATGCTGGTTCACGAACGTCTGACTTTCGGTCGGCAAATTGCCAATCTCCATCTCTCGGGGGGCGATCATGATTTGTCGATAATTGCCGTCGAGCCGATAACGATCGAAATCGGTGGCGGTGACTTCGTAATATAGGCGCAATTCTTGGAATTGTTGCGCGACATCATTGAATGCATGCGGATCCCACAAGCGAACTTCGGAGAGCACCGCGTCGTTCTCTTGTACGGTCTCGCGCGAGAGCTGCTCGTCGACGGGAAATGCCTGAATGTCCACCTGGCCGAGATTGAATCCGTGGCGGGTAAAAGCGATGTTATGCTCGATATACGTGCGTTCACGCGCGATTTCATTGGGTTCGACGACCAACCATTGCAACAAAGGCGGGAGCACTCCGAGCCCGACGAACCAGAGAACCGCAATGCTCATGGTCAACGTGGCAATCACCACGAACGGCGCCGCCGCGGCCACGACACGCTTCGAACGCGCCACAAAACCGACGAGACCTCGCGTCGCCGCAGGCACGACCATCGTCAATCCGGTGAGCGTCAACAACGCGGCAAGAACGTAATGAGCGGGCAGCCGTACGTGGACGTCGGTCCAACCCGCTCCATATACGATTCCCTTTGCCGAAGTCACCAGATGGTACGGTGCCAGCAGCCGATCATACGCAAAAACGAAGGCCAATGCGGCGAAGGGAATGAACCACGCCCGTGCGGGCAAAACCGTCGTCGGCGTCGCCGGAGCCAATACATCATCATCTCCGGGCATACCATTACGCGTCGTCGATGAGGCGACGACAAAAATAGCCACCACCGTCGGGAGCAAAAAGAGCCAAAAAAGCGCGTCGTACATGGGCAAACGAAAAAGGTAAAACCCTGTGTCGTTGCCGAAGATCGGGTCGACGAGAGATGTGCGGATGCCATAAGCCCAGCGAAGCGCAATCTCGTACCCGAGCGCTCCCCAAAATGCGCCTCCCACGGCCGCAGCGGCCATACCGAGCAGGCGAGTATTTTTCGCCTGAGGGGATAATGGCCATGTCAAAAGCCAAACGAGTCCTGCGGCGACGATGCTCCCGACGAGAATGGTCACGGTTTCGGCGATGATTCGCGTCCAGAAGCGCCGAACGTACCCAACCTCGGCGAACCAAAGCAGTTCACCCCAGAAACTCATGAATCCAAAAAAACCCAGGGTTGCGAGGGTAAGAATACCACCACCGATCAACAGACCTCGACGCTGGTGCAGGCGCCCAAACGCGGCAAGCCCGATACCGACGGACAACGATACAATCAGCAGGGCGATGTACATGCGATGACCCCCCGGGTACTCGTTTCGAGCAGTCGTTTACAGTCGTTCGCTCGTGGGTGCATCAACCATGCCCCCACGGAAGCTCGTGGGGGCAGCTCGAGAGGAGGCGATCATCGACGAGCACAAGCGCCAAAATGACGAGGATTTCCGTGAGAATCATGAATAAAAACCCTGGCGCTTCGACCATGCCTCCCGAGCCTCAAGAGCCCTTCGAGCGGTCGGGCGTATCCTTGTGCGCTTCAGCGAATGGCGCATATTCGTCGAATTTCGTCGTCGGACGTACTCCGTTCCGATAGGCGGCGCGAGCGAGAATATGCGCTCCCACGGGCGCGGTCATTCCGACGAACAGCATTGCGAGCAGCGCCTTTGCGACGCCGGCCCCATAACGCAGATGAATGGCGAGCGCTACGAGAAAAAAGGCAAGTCCCAAGGTCGCCGCCTTGGTCGGCGCATGAATACGTGTAAAAAAGTCCGCGAGGCGGAGCACTCCCAAGGACGCCACAAACATGAAAAATGCTCCAAGCACGAGCGCAGCCATTTCGATCGAATCAATCACCATGAAGTCGCTCCAGATATTTGGCCAGGGACATCGTTCCGAGAAACCCGAGCAACAACACGACAAGAGCGACATCGATGAATACGTCGGTTTCGAGCAACATCGATTCGAGCAGAATCGCTCCGACGATATTCAATGTCAGGCAATCGAAGGCGAGTACGCGATCGAAAGGCGAAGGTCCGCGAGCTATACGGATCAGGCAAAATATCGCGCCCAGGGCCACAGCGGCGAGCGCAAGATACAACATCACTCGTTTCGGCGTCCCTGGCGTCACAGATCCTCCTTCGGCGACAACGACCGGACGGCTGCCCGGCGAATCAATCCTTCAAGTACGCCGATCCGCCTTCGGACTTCATCAGGGTTCCGGGCATAAAGCGCGTGGACATAAATGACGCAGCCGTCGTTTTGTACGTCGACGGTGAGCGTCCCTGGCGTGAGGGAGGTGAGGTTCGTAAAGACAATTGCCGATATCGTCGACATGTCGGTGATTGCAATGCGCAGTAGCGCCGGTTCGAAGCGCGGGGTTGGGCGCAGGATATCGCGGGCGAGGATGATGTTGGATTTGATGAGATCCACAATGAAAAATATCGTCAATCGAAGAATTGCGCCAACCCAGCGGGCATACGTGCGTTTCCTTTGCGCGAGCTCGAGCATCGTGATCGCGACAAACCCCAGCAGTAAACCTTCCACTAGGCTCGTGGACGAAAAATCGGCTTCAATCAACATCCAGACGATCGCCAAGAGCACGTTCAGCGCCAAGTTGCTCATCATGAACCTTTCGTTGCGGCAACCGCTTGGCCCGCGCCGAGCACCGCGTCGACATACGGGGTGATTGCGAGCAGCTGTCGGGCCACTCGTTCGAGGTGGGTGAAGATCGGCGCTGCCAGAAATCCGACGACAATGGTCAATGCTCCCAAACCAAGCGTAGCTCCGAGCATATTGGGATGGCAGTTTTGGGTTTCCGCCTGTTCATTGCGTGCTCGACCCCAAAATACCGCATTCCAAATTTTGAGCATCGAGGCGAGGGTGAACAGCCCCACGAGCAGGGAAACGGCTGTCACGCCGAATGCACGCGCTTCGAAGCCTCCGACGACCAGGAACCATTTTCCCCAGAAACCACTGAATGGCGGTAATCCGGCGAGCGACATGGCGGGGACGAAGAAGCTCGTCGCCAACCAGGGATGTTTTCGCGCAAGCCCGCGCACGTCGCCCAGTTTCCCCGAGCCTCCGATTTGTTCGGCGATTCCACCGGAAAGGATGAGCGCTGTTTTCACGAGCATATTGTGAATGAGGTGAAAAATGCCGGCGGCCATCGATATCGGCGTAAAGAGGAACAGCCCGAAAATCATGTAGCCGACTTGGCTGACGATATGAAACGAGAGAATGCTGCGGATGGTGTTTTTGCCGAGCGCTCCGAGGACACCGAGCAACATCGTCAGGGCGGCAAGGATGATGAGCGCGGGCTGAACCAGACCGAGCACAGGACCGGCGACGAGGGGAATGACGCGAAATAGCGTATAGACCCCGACTTTGGTCAACAATCCGGCGAATAATGCGTTTACGACGCCGGGCGCTGCGGGATAGGCATCCGGCAACCAATTGAATACGGGAAATACGGCGGCCTTCACCAAGAGCACGACGACGACGAGCGTGATCGCGCCCCAGAAGATTCGGGGCAGACCGCCTTTCGCCACCAGCACCGCTACTTCGGCCATGTTGACGGTGCCGGCCGTGCCATAGATCGCTCCGACGCTCGCTAAAAATAGGGCGCTCAAAACGAGATTCACCGTTACGTAGGGCGTGACTCGGTCGAGTTGTTCTCCGCGACCGCCCAATGAAATGAGCACAAACGACGAAAGAAGCATGATTTCATAAAAAACGAATAAGTTGAAAAAGTCGCCCGTAATGAGCGAGCCATTTACACCGGTCATGAGAAATTGGTGCAGGGGATAGAAATATCGCAGCGTCGGCGATCCGGCGAGCGATCCCGGCGCGTAAATCAAGGCTGCCAGGGAGACGATTGCCGCCACGAGCAACATGATCGCCGCCAATGCATCCGTCACCCAGACGATGCCCGTGCGTGGTCCCCAAGCTCCAAGCGGCAAAACGAAAATGGCTCCGTGGGCCGTTGCGACGACGAGAGCCGTTGCACACGCCAACGAAAACATGCCGCTCACCAGGGCAATGGGTTGCCGCCATTTTTCTCGGCCGCGGACCAAGACAAGAAGAACCGCCGTGCTCGAGGGGAGCAAGATAGGAAGCAGGATCAATAGGTACGTTGCGGTCATTCGGCCTGCTTCCCGTCGCTCACGTGATCGCATCCTGTTTCGCGATGAAATCGTACGGCGATGGCGAGCAGAAAAGCCGCCATGCCCAATCCGATGACAATGGCCGTGAGAATGAATGCTTGCGCCAGCGGATCGGAAAATGGTCCGGTTGCGCCGTCACGAAGCAGGGGAGGTGCGGCGTCCGCGGGAAGCCCTGCGCACGTCAAACAAAGCAGGTTGATCCCATTGGACATCAATAGAAATCCAATGGCCATTCGCTGCAAATTGCGTGACAGGAGGAGATACAAGCCGCACGCGGAAACGAGCCCCGCCAAGAGCGCTGCAAGGGCAATCATTCGTCCTCCCGAGAAAAAGCGTCGAGGGCTGTGACGGTGGCGCCCACGACGACGAGGTAAACGCCGATATCGAAAAGCAGCACGGTCGACAACGAATACGTCGTGGTTGGTGAAACGCCCACTTCGACGTGATACGCGCGCAGGAAAGGGTCTCCCGCGAACGTGGCGACGAGTCCCGCCGCCATGGCAACGCCCAATCCCGCCCACGTCGCGGATTGTATACGCGGCGTATGTCTCGGCGACCGCGGCAAACCATTGGCGAGCGATGCCAGAACGACCGCAGCTGACGTCACGAGCCCCGCGACGAAGCCGCCTCCGGGATTGTTGTGTCCACCGAGCAGTAAATGAAGCGCAAAGACCATGGTGATGGGCAGAACGCCGCGGGCAACTTGGCGCAACATCACTGAATTCATGATTGCTTACCTTGCCCGTCGCGGGACAAACCGCGAATCACCGGCATCAACGTCATGATGCCAATTGCGGCAATGGCGAGTACCGAGATCTCCCCCAGCGTATCAGCAGCACGGAAATCGACGAGGATCGCATTGACGACATTCCGTGCGTGCGCTTCGGGTAATGAGCGCGCGAGCTGTTCGTTGCCCGCCGAATGCCCCATTTGATGAATGCCGGAAAACCAGGCAAGTGCCGAGAGTCCACTTCCGGCGATGACGGCGACGAAACCATGAGCGGCACGCGCAGCAGGTGGTCGCTCGTCCCGCTCGAGGTGCGGCAGTCGCTGTAGGGCGAGCAAGAGCAAAACGAGGGAAATCGTTTCGACGAGGATCTGCGTGAGGGCGAGGTCCGGCGCGCGATATGCCACATAAAATAGCGCAATGCCATACCCGGCGACCGCCAGCATGATGAGCTTTGCGGCACGATTTTGCACCGTGAGGGTCAATATCGCTCCTGCGGCAGTGATGATTGCGGGCAACCATGCCGCTACGGGCGTAGCGCTTTGGTCGTCCGTGAACCCATGGGATACGCCATGGTTTGTCGCGACGGCGCCACTCGTGACGGCGGCGAACAAAAGCATGATGCTCAAATACCTGGGATGTCCGCCGGCTTGTATTACGCGACCGAACCAGGTTGCCGTAACGAGGGTGGCGTCCGCTGCGTGCGAGAAAGCAAGCTGTGTTCTTGGCGGCGTCGGCGAGGGCAAGAGCCGGCGCCAGACCAGATATCCGGCAATGCCGAGCGTCAACGTGAAAATACTCATGGCGAAGAGCGCGTCTCCATGGTGCCATACGGCTATCCACTTCGGCCATGTCGTTCCCGGCTCGAGTACGTGGCCAATGAACCAATCGGGAGCAATCCCTCCAATGATTTGCGGCAACAACAGGATGGCCGGGACGATGAGCAGCCATGCAGAAAGCTCATGTCTTGGATAGCCGCGATTTTCAGGTGGCAGCCTTGGGCCCCAAAATGAGCTGACGAAGAGTTTGAGCGCATAAACCAGCGCCATTGCACCGCCGGCCATGGCGGCAATTGCTGCAATGACAAGAATTGGCATAGGCTCGAGGAGGATGGCCTCGAACAGCGCCTCCTTGCTCATGAAACCGAGCAGCAACGGGACTCCTCCCATGGCGAGGGCACCAATTCCTACCAAAATACCTCCGGCAGGTTCGCGCTGAAACCAGCGTTCATATCTGAGAATGGATAGATCGCGCGTACCGGTTACTTTCTCCATCCAGCCGACGAGGAGGAAAAGTGCGGATTTGTAAAGAGCGTGATTCGCGATGTTGAGAAGTTCTCCCCGTACGTATTGTCCCGGCGGATACAGGCCATAAAGCGCGGTCAACAGGCCCAGGTTGGCGACCGTGCTGTAGGCGAGGAGTTTCTTCAGGTCCCACGCCCGCATGGCATCCCATCCCCCCGCGAGGAATGTCGTAAATCCAATGGTGAGCAGGATCGGCTGCCAAATGGTCGACGCACCGAAAATGGGAAATAGACGACCGAGCAAGAAGACGCCGGCTTTCACCATGGTGGCGGAATGGAGGTACGCGCTGATCGGCGGGGGAGCCGCCATTGCATCGGGGAGCCAAAAATGAAATGGGAATTGTGCTGATTTCGTAAATGCACCGATGAGTAACAACAACAGGGGAAAGATGTGCTCCGGCGCGGCCACGATTGGGTTCGCATTCGCTTGTAACTCGGACAAATTGTACGTGCCAAACATCCGGCCGAGTAAAACCACGCCCGCCAGAAGGCATAATCCGCCGAATCCGGTCACCAACAAAGCCGTGATGGCACCACGGCGCGCCGATGCCTCTTCAAAGTCCATTCCGATCAACAGCGCCGAGCTGATCGTCGTGAGCTCCCAAAAGATGAAAAGCAATACCAGAGAATCCGACAGGACAATCCCGAGCATGGCGCCCATGAATGCCAGCACCGCCGACCAATACCGCGGCGATGCCTTCGGTCCGAGATAGACTCGGCTATATTGCACGACACCAAGGCCCACTCCGGCAACAAGTACCGCGAAAAACGCACCAAGGTAATCGAAGCGCAGGTTTGCTGTCATCTGCAGCGCCGGAAACCATTCAATCGGGACGATGGTCGTTGTTCCGCCGGCAGCCGACGACCAGCGGGGAAGAACGAGCGCGAGCACGGCAGCCGGCGGGACGAGGGCAACCCGTCCGGCCCAGCGCGCGGGAAGAAACAGCGTGGCAATTGCCCCTGCGAACGGAATTGCAATGATGCCTGTGAGTATTTGCAGCACGCCGTTTTCTTTCACCGACGATGCTATCCGACCCTGGCGGGCGCCGAATCAATTCGGCACCGGTCGGTAGATCTCGTTGGGGTCCGTTAGAAAGAATCGTGCCCGGCCCGCGCTGTTGGGCATGTTCGGCGGTTATGCGCATGCGCAAGAGCAGCCGAACAATCGAATCTGCGGGGCGGCTTCGAGGCTCATGACGCGCGCACGTGAGCGCTTATAAGGAAACCCCACCGCGATGTGTTGGTGGCTCGGCCCGTTCGTATTCGTTCGAGCTGCCTCGGATATGCGGACGTGTACCACAATGCCGCGAAAAACCCTGGCACGGAACATGTACGCATGTCGCCGGCGCACCAGAAGAAGGTGAATGGTCATGGCTATCGTGGTGGCGACTGACTTTTCCGAAGAGGCGCAGCGAGCAGCGGCAGTCGCCGCAGGCATCGCGTCACGCATGCAAGAGACGCTGCGGCTCGTGCATGTATCCGGCGATCCTCGCGCATCTGCCTTCATCGGTACGCCTGGAGGCGTTTTGCTCGTGTCGGAGCTCAAGGCGCTTTCCGATGAGGCGGCGGCTCTGCGGGCGAGCACGGGGGTTCCTGTTGAGGAAGAGCTGTGTGCCAGCCCCATAGCAGACGCAATTACGCTTGCAGCCGAGCGCGTGGTGGCTACGGCCATTGTCGTTGCTGGGCGGCGACGGTGGGCTCCACGGTTATGGCGAGGAACGAGTGAGCGCCTCGTTCGGCAGGTGCGTCTGCCCGTGCTCGTTTTGCGGACTCCAGAGCAGTTCCAAGCGTGGTTGCGAGGCGACCGGCCTCTCCGGGTCATGGTCGGGTCCGACCTTGGGGCAGCGTCGACGCGCGCATTACGTTTTGCCGGTCGTGAGCTCGCTCGAATCGGCGCGTTGGACATGACAGTGGTGCATGTGGCCGCGCCGATGGAAACAAGCATACGCCTGGGGTTACCAACGCTTGCGGGCGGGTCAGCGCTCCTGCCCGAAGCCGAAGCTACGCTTCGCCGCCGGCTTGATGCGCAAATTCAGAGTGCGGGTGTGCCGGGGCCGGTGCGTGTCGTCGTGCGAGTTGGCGAGGCTGCTCCCGAGACGTACCTTACGGTCCTCGCCGAGAGCGACGGTGCGGACGTGCTGATCGTCGGCACGCGCAGGCATTCATGGATCGAAGAGACTTGGTATGGATCGGTTTCTCGGGCCGTATTGCGTGCGACCTCGACAAACGTCATCTGCGTGCCGCGTTCGCTCATTGAAGACAAACCCGCCGTGCCCGCAGCACCGCGTGTGCTTCTGGTGGCCACGGATCTCTCGCCGCTCGGTGACGAGGCGGTGCCGGTTGCTTACGGGCTCATTGCAAGCGGAGGAACGGTGCACCTCCTCCATGTCATCATTCCGGGACCCGTGACGCACCCAGGCGGACGGATGGTGGACTCCGAACTCACGCGCCGCCTTACCGATCGAATTCCCGCGGAATCGGCGAGCAGGAACGTGCGCACCGAGTGTCACCTCATCATCGGAAACGCTGCGGAAGAGATCCTCGCATTGGCCGAGCGAATCGCGGCCGACGGGATTTGCGTGGGAACACATGGAAGATCGGGCATTGGCGCGGCTGTGTTGGGGTCGGTCGCGCAAGAAGTAATCGCGAAAAGCCGCTGCCCGGTCACTGTGGTGCCTCGAGCGCGTGAGTGAACGAACCTTCGAAAACCGCACGATGCGACGACGGGATGCATCCGTGGCGCTCAAAGACATGCGGACGCTTGGCACCACTCCGCCAGTTCATCGAAGCGCAATATACGAAGTGGCGGAGTCGTGCGAATGCCCTACGTCAAGCTTTGGGAAAAACGGTGTCCGTGTCGAAGGCGCGTAAGGTCACGCTGCGGAAAAGCGCGGCCAGCGGCAAAAACTCTCGCGCGCGTTCGCGAGAAACCGGATGACGACAGAAAACAAGCTGCGTGAGAAATAGGTCGTCTCGGTAGGCCCGGGCCACGCCGAATACCGTCTGCACGCCATACTCCTCGACAAACGGCTGCATGACGATGATCTTGCGGCCCTGCGAATCGACGGTGCGCGCAGCATGCTCGACAAAAAACAGGGCTGCACGTCCGGCGCCCCAAGCCTTCTCCGTGACCCCAAGCGTATCGGGCAGCGGCACGTTGATCTTGATCCCGAGCACCCGAAGCAGCTGCGCGGTCATCGGTGCGGCTTCGACGAGTGTTTGCGAAATCAGCGGAAACGCTCGAAAAAGCTGCGATGCCTGGCGATCCCCCCACGCTTCGTTCACGCCTTTGGTGCCCAAGAGCGTCATGACCGCAGTCGTTGGTTGAAGGAATTGGGCCATTTGCATCTGCTCGGCCAAACCATGAACATGCTTCTGCTCATAAGCCGGAAGCTTTGCGTAAGGCATGGAAATGAACATGCGCACGAGGACCACGGACTGTTCGAACGTTGCATAAAACGCCTCGCAACTCTTCTGCGCAATCTCGGCAAGCGATGCGGACGAAGTCAATTCGCGTTCGATTTGCTTGAACAACCGCAGCGTCGGGCCCTGTTGTGTGATGAGCATGCGCCCCCTCTTCGTGGATGAAATGCCTGAATTCGCAAGCACCTTACGAAAAGATGGAGTCGTTGGCCAGAAAAAACTTCTCACGCTGCAAAAGCACGCCGTCGCGCGTCATGCCGCAGCTCGCCGTCCGTCAAAGCAACAGCTCCCATTCTTCACGCAACAAACCGAAAACAATCTCGTCGAGGAACCGGCCGCCGCGAAAAACATTGTCCCGTAAAATGCCTTCTCGACGAAACCCGACCTTCTCCAGCATCCGCATCGATCGCGGATTGTTACCATACGCTTCGGCTCCGATACGGTTCATCCCAAGCGTTTCGAAGGCATATTGCACCGCAAAAGCAAAAGCGGCCGTCCCATAACCGCGTCCCCAGTGCATTGAATTCCCTATCAAAATTCCAATGCGACAACGCTGATTGACGCGATCAATCGCCGCGATCTGTACATAACCAATCAGTTCGTCGCCCAAATAAATCCCCCGAACCCAAGTGTCGTTCGTCCCGACGATCCATTTGTCGAGCGCTTCGCGGACTTCCTCCAGCGAGTGTTCCTTGATTTCTTCGGAGCTCAGGTCTTGGAGCACGGGGTCGTTTTCCCAGGCATGGACGAGCTCGAGGTGTTCGGGTTGCAAAGGCGCAAAGGTAATCGATTCGGAGTTCGACTTCGGGGTCATGACCATCCGTGGAGGTTGGGCGAAGCGTCGGCCGAAAACGATAATCGAACGGGCGTCGTTCGTCCAGTTTTGTTTGTCGCAGCGCTCTTCAGTTCTCGTGCGAAACCATCTTCGGCGTTCGAGCGGCCAACAATTCACGTATCGCCGAAAGCTCGACAGGTTTGACCAAGTGCGCATCGAACCCCGCCTGCTCCGACTTTTTCCGGTCATCGTCTTGGCCATACCCGGTCATCGCCACGATCAGCGTATCTCGAAGCCCGCCGCTGCGCATTGCGCGGCACGCGTCGTAACCATTCAGATGAGGCAAACCAATATCGAGGAGCACGACGGCCGGCCGTTCGGCCAAAGCCACTTCCACCGCTTGCCGACCATCATAAGCAACAAGCGCGCGGTGCCCTTCCAGCTCGAGCAGCATGGCCATCGTATCGGCCGAATCTCGATTATCGTCGACGACCAGCATACACGATTGCTTGGAGATGGGGAGGCCATCGTCGGCGTCGTTCGCTGTTTGACCGGGTACATCATCGGTCAATTGCGGCAAATGAACCACGAACTCGCTGCCCATACCGCGACCGGCGCTGAACGCTTCGACTCGGCCGCCATGCATTTCGACGAGGCTCTTCACCAGCGACAAACCAATCCCCAATCCACCTTCGGACCGATCCAGGTTGCGGTCCACTTGGTAAAACAATTGGAAGAGATTGTTTTGCGCATGCGGATCGATTCCTCGCCCGTTATCGAGGACGTGAATGGACGCTTCACGATCCGTTTTCGTCGTCCCCTGCTTGACCTCGAGCATGATCTTGCCTCCATCGTCGGTATATTTGGCCGCATTGTTCAATAAGTTGCCCACCACCTGCGCCAGGCGGGTCAAGTCCCCGAGCACATGAATAGGTTTTTCCGGTAAAGTTATCTTCAATTGGTGGTGTCGAGAATCGAGCATGGGTTTGGTCGTCTCCACGGCGAGCTGAACGACGGCGGCAAGATCGACGGGCGCACGTTCCAGCGATATCTTCCCGCGCGAAACCCTCGAGACATCCAGCAAATCGTCGACGAGACGAATCAAGTGGTTCACTTGGCGATCGACCATGGCTCCCGCTCGTTCGAGGCGCGGATCATGCGTTTTCAAATGCCGAAAAATCTGCATGGCATTCACGATGGGGGCCAGAGGATTGCGAAGCTCGTGCGCCAACATCGCCAAGAATTCATCTTTGCGGCGATCGGCTTCTTTGAGGCTTTGTTCGGCATTTTTCAGGCTGTTGATGTTCACGGCCATGCCGAGCCAACGCGCGATTCGACCGGCTTCGTCACGAATGGGACGCCCGCGAACCTTGAACCATTCGTATTCACCGTCATGGCGCCGCACACGATACTCGAGGTCATAATCACCGCGCTCTTCGACCGCCGCACGCCACGCTGCCGCCGCATGCCCCCGATCCTCCGGATGCACGACCTGCATCCAGCCTTCGCCAAGTTGATCCGCCGCGGAAATTCCCGTGAACTCGACCCACTGCTCGCTCACATAATCACACGCGCCGGCGGGCGTATTCGTAAATGTCATCCCGGGGACGGATTCCAGCGTTTGGCGATAAAAACTCTCGCTCTGCCGAAGGGCTTGCTCGGCCTGCTTGCGATCGGTAATGTCGAAAAAGGACGCAACCGCCCCCATCAACTCGCCTCGATCATCACGCACGGGACTCGCATTGACCAGCCGCCAGGTCATCGTGCCGTCTTCGTGTTGAATGCCCACTTCGACATTACGCACCGGGGCTGCCGTTCGTAATGCCACCAGCACCGGTTGGTCTTGCTGCGGCAACGCGGTTCCATCAGGACGAACGAGTCGACACGGTTGACCGTGCGCGAGTCCGGGAAATGTTCGCGAATGACCGTGATGGTTCAGATCCACGCGGTCGTTGGCTTCTTCAATGCGGCCTTGAAGGTCGACGAATACCACGCCTTCGACGAGCGCCGTGAACATAGCTCGATGTTTGGCTTCGCTTGCTTGCAGCTTTTCCTCGGCATTTCGACGCTGAATCGCTGCCGCAAGGACGTTGGCGACGCTTTGAAGGAAAGCAATATCGTCATGCGTGAATTGGCGTAATGACGTGGTGATCGCGGTGAGCACCCCCCAAGGCCGCGCGGTCCCGCCAATGATACAACTCATGCCGCTTCGTCCGCCGTGTTCGAGTACGATTTGCGGTCCGCGAAAACGTCGCTCCGTGTGCAAATCCTCGACGATGACAGGTTCGTCCGTGACGAGCGTATATCCGGATTGCGAATCGCGTCCCGTACCCAGCTGCACTTGGCCAATGACGCCTTCGCGCCACCCAATACCCGCTCGAAGTAAAAAATGCGCGCCGTCGGGAAGTAATTCCAGCACTTTGCATAACTCTACATCGAGCGTTTCTCCCAGTGTTTCCGAAGCCCGTTGAAATAAAGCTTGTAAATCACGTTCACGAATCGCCGCCATTCCGAGGTTGCTGAGGGCCCGTTGCTGACGCACTCGCCCGGCAAGCGCTCGCTCCGCCTGTTCCAATTGCCGGCGAAGTTCGTCATTCTCCAATTTCATTGCCGTGATATCGCCCGTTTCTTCGTTCACGGTCCAGGACCCGACCGCGCAAGTGGTATGCACGTACGGCCGGCATGTGCAAGGCATGATCGAACTCATCGCGGTCGATCTTGTCCTGAAATGTGCTCCGAGCGCGTTCCGCGGCTCATTTCATCATTTTCATGGGGCACGCTCGAACCTGAAGCGGTCTGATGGTCGATGCTCTTCAGTTTTACCTCGAACGTGGATCCGCAGCCTTCTCCGCGACTCGACGCGCTGATGTGCCCGGTATGCAATTGAATGATCCCCTTGGCGAGCGCCAGGCCAAGGCCCAGGCCGCCTTTCGAGCGATCCAGCGACGTGGCCGCTTGGACGAAGGGTTCGAATATCTGCCCGATGAGCTCCGGCGACATACCAACACCCGTGTCGGTCACTTCGACGATGGCCTCGTCGTCCTCGCAATGAAGGCAAATGTCAATCGTTCCCCCGGTCGGTGTGAATTTATGGGCATTTTGCAGCAAATTCCCGAATACCTGCGCCAAACGAGTTTCGTCGCCATTGACCACTACGGATTTATCCGGGATACATACGCGCAGCCGCAACCCACCGCTCTCGATGGAGCTGCGATGATCCTCGACCACGGTTTCGAGCAGCCGCGACAAATTCACGGGTTCGAACCGCAACGTGATCTTGCCGCGCGTAATGCGCGAAACGTCGAGCAGGTCGTCGATGAGGCGCGACATGTGCGTGACTTGGCGCGTAATGATGTCGCTCAGCCGCTGAATCTTGGGCTCGCTGCCGACGAATCGTCGCAGGATATACGCCGCCGTTTGAATGGGCGCGAGCGGATTGCGCAATTCGTGGGCCAACATCGCCAAAAATTCGTCTTTTCGTTGATTCGCTTCCCGAAGCTGTTCCGCGAGCTGCCGATGTCGTTCTTCGCTTTCACGCAACGCGGCTTCGGCCCGGCGTTGCGCGGTCAAGTCAATGATGGACAGGTAGACCAGTTGTTCGCCCGTCGATGTCTCCACGATTTTCCCCGAACACAGAACGATCCGCTCCAAACCGCGATCGGGGCGGCTCAGACGCAATTCGCAATTCTCCACGGCTTCACCCCGCAGGATACGCTGAATCGGCCATTCATCGTAGCCGAGCTTTCGTGCACCATCCGGGGTCCAAATCTCGTAAATGCGCTGAAATTCGTCGATGGGCAACGTGCTTTCCTCGACGGTCGGATTGCCGTGAATCTGCAGGGCGGCGGGATTCCAATAAATGGGTGCGGGGCCCGCCGCCAAGACGATCACGCCTTCGCGTAAATGGGCCAGCACCGCATGCAGCCGCGCTTCACTGCGTTTGATTTCATCCGCGGCGGTTTTTCCCGCCGTCACGTCCTGGGCAATGCCGAAATGGCGAACGGCTGCTCCCGAAGTATCGTATTCCGTTTGTCCGCGATGAGCAATCCAGCGTAATGTCCCGTCCGGACGGATGGTTCGAAATTCATGCACGAATACCTGCTTCGCTGCAATACTTCGCTCGAGCTCGCCCCAGAACGCCTCGCGATCGTCGGGATGAACCAATGCGGAAAAGGTCTCGCGGCTGGGAACGAAGTTCGTCCGGTCGACACCAAACACTGCGAAACTTTCGGGCGACCACCACAACGAATCGTCGGAGAAGTTGAGCTCGTATGCCCCCATGGAACCGGCCGTCAGAGCCAACGACAAACGCTCACGCTTACGTCGCACGGCCGATTCCAAGCGCTTGCGCTCGGTGATGTCGGTGACGAGTATCGCTACGCCGACGACGCCGCCTTCGGGATCCCGATGCGGCGTGTAAATGGCATGAATCCATCGCTCGCCGCCGAGCTTGTACGGCGCTTCAACCTCGAAATCCGCCACTTCGCCGCCCAGCGCGCGGTGTAGGTTGGGCTCGAGGGCCCGCATCGCTTCGGCGCCCAATACCTCCACCATCGGCTTGCCAATGATCTGTTCGCGTGCCAGGCCAAACCACTCCGAATAACTGCGGTTGCAGTATCGGTAACGAAAATCCCGATCAACGAACGAGATCAGCGCCGGCATCGCATCGACGAGCCACGCAAGCTGCTCGACTTGCAACGGGGAAGGAACGGACTCGTATCTCATGTAAATGCTCGCGCAATTGCGATTGTTTCGACCATGCCTAGACGATAAGCGATCCGGTCGGATTGTACAGGACTATTACAAGCAAATGTTGCCCGGAAGAACTCCACTCGGGCCTGATTGGTATGACCAGGACAGAAGCGTCCGCCGGATTGATCGGAATGTCCACCCCCACGCCACGAAATGCATTTGCGTGGAAATGGGGGCGAGGATGGTCGCGCCGACTGATTGATGTCGTGTGCGTCCGGGGCGGATGGCCACGCGCCCGGTTTTCAACGTTTCACGGCAGGACGGAACGACTTGGGCATTCGCCTTCGCCTTGATAATCGCCAATCGTTCGAGCTTGCGCCAAGACGTAATCGTACGCTGTCGTTATCGGACCGCTGAAGGAGCCGGAGAGGTTGTATGGCGGCGCTGGAAACACGCTCGAGGCGGGGACCTGCTTCAATTCGTCGATGGTCGTTTCACCATCATGGTTCAAGTCGCAATCGGCGATGTATTGCGCATAGCGCTTCACGATTTCCGCGCCCGCCGTGATGTTGTTGAAGAACCAATGATCCCCGTGCACCGTAATCGCAACTTGCGCTCCCGCACCGCTGGGCACGGCAAACCCCGCCGTTCCATCCACCGTCGTGCAATCGTCGAACGACGTAGCGGCAGGCAATCCCCAGCGAAACGTGATTTTCGGTGCCGCCACGCATTTGGCCGGATCCGGATCGCCCGGAGGACACGATTTTCCACTTGCATTCTCGAGCGTCCCGGCAATCAACATCGAATACCCGCCCGACATCAAGCCGGCTTTCTGCATCTCCGTCGTCGGCGCGAGCACCTGCGTTTCCGTCGTCGGCGCGGGCATGTCAAAGCCGAATTGATACCATTGCCCCGCGGCGGCATTGTCGAATTTGCTGATGACGTATCCGCCGGCGGGCACCTGCTTCAAGTCCATGACGAATGCCGACGCATCGCCGAGCGCAGCCATCGTATCCGTTCGCGCCGCGCGCACGTTGCCCACGGTCACCAAAAACTCGTCATACGTCACGGACCAACCGTCCGCGATGTCTTCTTCACCCATACCTGCCGCCAATCCGCCGGTAATCGAAGCCTCCGCTTCCACGAAGACTTGCACCGACCCGGCATCTCCATCCCCGCAACCCATCAGGGCGGGCATTGCCCCGAGCAAAACCAAATTGCCGAGCCAAACGATCGTGCTGTGTTTGCATTTTTGCATCATGACGTTTCCGAGCTCCTTTTGAGGGTTTACTTATTTAGGGTTTACTTACACCTGCTCCCGACCAAACGAACGTCGGCGGAGCGAGGTTGGACATCACATTGACCAGACTCGAATGTTTCGCCGAATCCGGGTCGATCACCAAGGGGCCGCCTGCCGCCGCTGCAGCATTGAAATCAATGGCCGCGAGCCATGACGTCAGGTCGAATCGAATATCGAGCGCCACATTTTCATTGTCGATGGCGACCGGCTGAAGCACCCGCGAGACGGCGCGTTCGCCTTGAATCGGCGGCTGAAGGTCGACCCGCGCTTCGAACGGTACGGTTTGTCCTCCTCGTTGCGCCTGACCGACGAACACCGCGGAATGCCCGCCCAGCGTCAGATCGTCCGCGCGAGCTTCCGTTTCCGTGACGAACCAATGAATGCCGTGATCATACGACGCGCTGCGGATCGTTCCGGAAAAACCATGCACGTCACCTAATGATTGAGGTTCGGGATTCAGCAAATCAATCGGCGATTCACTGCGGATTTCCGCCATGGCCGTCGAACACAACGTGGCGGCTCCCGTCGCCGCCGCGCAAAAGTACACCGGGCCAAACAGGACCGACGCTTGATCGAGGCTCACCGTCCATTCTCCGACGGTCATCGGCGAAGACACGTTCGATGTCGCCGTCGCCGGATAATACAATTCGCTTTGCCCCGCTTCCGAACATCCCATCAGGAAAAACGCGAGGCCCAACCAGGCTCCATTGCTGTTCATCGTGCACCTCTACAGATAAAGCATCACGCTGCCGAGAATCGTGAGCGGCGCGCCCGCCGAAATATGCCGCGCCGGCAGCGCCGACGGAATCGACGAAGGCGCCCAATTCGAAACGAACGAATACTCCGTGTCGGCATACTTCACGTTGAACAAGTTCGTCACATCGGCGCTCAATTCGATGAACTTCCACCGCAACGAGGCCGTCGCATCCACGAGAAACACAGGCTTCGCTTCGAGCGCATAAGGCAAGGGCCGAGACGACAAAAACGTCGTGCCATACCCGAGCTTCATCGAAAGCGGGTTTTTCCGAATCGTCGCCAAGTCCCGCTCGTACCGCACATCCGCTCGCAACACGACCGGAGGGACAAACGGCAATCGTTGCCCTTCGGTATACGGAGGCGTCGGATTGTCGGGCGTCGGCGGCGGAGGGCTCAGCAGCGTCGCATCGACGAACGTGCCGCTGATGCTGGACGAAAATGACGAATTGGGGTTCACCTGCAAATACGCCACAAGGCCGCGGCGACGTGACGGACCGATGAATTCCATGCGGCCTTCGGTCGCGTCGAACGCCAGATCCAACGATAAACGCGTTTCGTACAAAGCCGTCGCGAAGCTCCACGTCGGAGCATCGTTGATTTGCGCGCCGATTTCATAACTGCGCACTTGGGAAAACGGCGCCGGTTCGCCCTCCTGAAGCTGACGCGCTTGCGGCGAACGATATCCCTCGCCATACGACGCCACCAGTTTGAGCCACCGCTTGGGATCCACTTCGAGCGTCGCTCGCGGGCCGATCGCAATCCCCGTCGCCGTACGTCGAAATCCTTCGTACCGCGTCACTTCGCGGATCTTCGGCAGGTTGTTGCCCAGCCGATCATCGATATCGAAGACGAGCACATCCGCGCGAACGCCCGCATGCAGCCGAGCGTATTTGGAAAATGCAAAGAGTCCGTCCGCGTAAAACCCAATGTCCGAGGCTTGGATGGACGCATCGACCCGGCGATCCCACGTCTCATTTTGCGGCGGCTGCAAAAGGTTCTGCGCTTGATCGATGAGGTTTGTCTGGACGTCGATGCCCGTCGAAAGCTGGGCCTTGAGCCACGACGTGACCGGGACTTTGCGCGTGCGATGCGTAAATCGGCCGCCCACGCCGATGTCCTGATTGGATTGCTCAATCAAATCCCCGCGCCCGACCCATTCCGGATTTTGCAGCCCGCGCTGCATGTATCCCGTGAAATTCAAGCGACTGCGATAATTCGCCACCATCGCCCAAAGCCCGGCGCTCGTCGCCGAACCGTCGTCGTTCGCGTGATCCAGCGTCACGCTCGTCTGAAAACGACTCGCCGCCGCCGATTGCGCTCGTGCCGTCGCATCCGGGTACGCATCGTAAAACCCAATTCGACCCGCTTGAATATCGTCGCGACGAACCACACCGGCGATCCCGGCGCGTCCACCGTACGCTGCGAGGTGCAGCAAGCCCGTGATTTCGCCGGGAAGCTCGAAGCGATATTGCCCCATGGCTCCACCGGAGATCGAGCCGCGTGTGCCCGAGCCAAACCCATCGGATTTACGCACGACGGCGGCGGCAAACGTATCCGCGCTTTGCGATTCCGGCGCGAGAATGACGACGCCGCGCATCGTACCAAACGAACCGAGCGACATTTTCGCGCGATAACCGCGTTCTTCGACGCCCAAGTCAAAACGCGCGCTACCGGCGACGGCAAAATCGCCTTGGTCCGGATCGTAAACGCCTTCGATGACTCGAATGGAGCGCACTGTTTCCGGAATGATCACGTTCAAATCGGCGTACCCTTGGCCGTGGATATGCGAACGTTGATTGAGCGGGATATTGCCCACGCGTACTTCGATGTCTTGGCCGTGATCGGCATCGAATCCGCGCAAAGAAATACGTTGGGCAACCGCGTCACCTTCGGGATGCGATACGTACACGCCCGGCGCGGTGCTCAAAAGGTCCGAGGCCGAGGCATGCGGAGCGGCGGTCAGGGTTTTACGCTCCAATCGAAAATCGCTCGTGGATCTTCGCGGAGGATTGGGTTTTCCTTGGACGTGAATTTCGACGGGTTTGCCTGTTTCGGCAATGGCATGAGGACCGGTGACGCCTTCGGTGAATTCGGTGGGCGGAGGAGGCGGAGGTGTCGGTTCGGGGGCCGAAGGTTTGGCCGGGCGATCCGGTTCGGGCGCTGCAGGATGCGGCCCGGGCGCGAAATGAATGGGCACGCGAATACGTGCGCGGACGACGGCGCCATCGCGTGTGGCGGGGACGAACGTCCACGACCGCACGGCGGAGAGCGCGGCGGCATCGAAAGCTTCGCCGCCGGATTCGGCAATTTTGGCATCGCCGACACTGCCGTCGCGTTCGACCGTGACAATCACGGTGACGGTGGCTTCAATGCCGCGGGCGAGCAAATCGGGCGGATACGTTGGATCCACGTGCTCGAGAACTCGAGGCGGCGATAACACGGGGCCTTGTCCCGCCGCGGGCGTGGCGAGGAAAAGGCCGGCACACATCAGACCAAGAAAAACCTTACGACGAACCATGACGCACTCCCGGACATCGAAATCGGTGCACCGCACGCACGATGGGCAGGACGCGACGTGGGTTTGGGGCGTGGAGCGCCGAAGGCGACTCGAAGGCCAAACGTTCAAACCGGAACGACGCGCTGCGTTTGCGCAAGCAGTGCCAATGCATGGTCGACTCGAGCGACCATGACTTCGCAATGGTTTTATTTCGTCAAACGGCGGGAGGCGAACCTTTGGGGGCCAACGTGATGAGTTCGATGGGGAACGTCGGCGGTGCGGCTTGTAGCCCGAGCCTTTCGAGCCATGACAACGTCGTCAGGGACGGCGTGTTCGAAACGTGGTCCGCTCGGTAAAGGAGCGACATCACATCGCAATGATCGTGCTCGTCGCCTTGGTCTCCGTCATGGTCCTCGGGTTGCACACGGGGTTCGTCATTGCGAACTTCCTGCTGAAGCGACTTGGTTTTGCGTTCGTCGACGAGGTGGCCGTGTTCGCAGACGACGTGCTGGACGAGCAACAGATGGGACAAACGCAGGCCGAAGGACAGGAGGACGCCGAGGATGACGAGCAAGCCGGCGACACGTACGCGCAGGCCCATGGAAAGCCTTGCAAACGCAGGACTTTTTCGTCGGGACGAGCGCTGTCGCGTGGGCCGAGGCATGAAGCGAGCGCTCGTATAACATACGCGTGTGGTGAGGGCAAGCGTCGCGGTTATGGCAACGCGTTTTTCTCGGCCCATCCCTCAATTCAACGAGGCGTTATCGTCGACCACTTCTTCCACCTGGGGAGGCGGTTCGTCGCGGCTGTAGTCGACGGGGGTCCAGCGCTTGAGAGGGTCCCAAAAAACCTTCTCAACAGGCGTGAGCGTGACGTTTTTCAAATCGTGGTCGTCGCGTAGTTGGCGCACACGATCGGTGACGATGATCGAACCAGGTTTGCCCCAGGCGATGAAGATGTCTTCACCGGTCCACGAGGATTCGTCGATCGATAGTCGGCGCACGTTGTTGATTCCAGCCTCCAAACACGTCATGCAGGAGAACGGGCGGTTGTATTCAATGAGGCTTCGATCCAGGTCGATGCGCGTGCCAAAGCGTCGAGGTTGGACCAGAAAATACGTGGGCGTTTTTTTTCCCAAACGTGCCGGTCGCACGCGAATACGTTCCAGGGGATGGAACATATCGATGCCCTTGAGCTGGGCATCGGTCCACGCCACGCGAAATTTTTCCGAAACGAGGATGTTCAACCCGTTGAACGCAACATCGCCCAGTTCTTTACCGTAAGCTCGAACCGTCGCCCGAAAAGGAGGCAGCCAGGGCAGGCCGCCCATCGATTCACCGCACGTGGGACACTTCTGACAGTCATCCTCAGTTCCCCGATGTATGGGTTCCATTTGGTCACACCATGTTTCGTGCGGCGAGCCGACCTCGAGTTCCATCTCATAAAACTGCATGCTCGTGCTCCTTCAGAGGCCGTTGGGGAAACGCCGGGCGAGGTCTTTGAGCGTCATTGTCGATATCGCTGGTCCATGCTCGGATATGGCGGGTTTCGTCGATTGTGCGTGGTGCTGTTACTTGACGCCAAGGCAATCCGTCGACCACTCGGGCTTCCACTTCTGGGACATGCGAATGAGGAGAAGTTCGTGGTTCCAAATCATTGCAATGTCAAGCTTGCTCTCGGCTTCGGTAAGCACCTCCGTGATGCGTATCCCGTTTTCATCTTCCAAGAGCCACGTCAATACCTTGCCGCTCCTGTCGATCATCCCGGCTCTACGAAAAACGGGCGGTATCGCCACAGGCGGCAGGTGGCCAACAACGGTGACGAGTTTGTGTCTGAGGGCCAGATTCGCCGGATAAAGCGTCATGTAACTGTCCGCAAACAGAGCTGCGGTGATCGTCGGGCGTTCATAAACAACACCAGGACGAACTTGCACCACGTCGCGGTCGTTACGTTTTCCGACGTAAGTGACATAGCCAAATCCTCCGTCGGGAAACGCAACTTCCGGAGAAGGCACTTTGGGAAACTCGACTTCGAGGACATCACCGGAACGTAAACGGGGGGGCATTTCTATACCTCACTTGTAGCCTATGGACTTGAGCAGGTCATACCCATGCTGGAGTTGCTGTGCATAAGCAGGGTTGGTCTTGGCAATGCTGTTGATTTGATTGAGTAGAGTTCCACCATTTTTCGCAAGTCCGTTGATTTCGATCAGTGCTTGTTCCACGGATCTGGCATCGTTACGAGACAAGTTTGTCATGTACTCCTCTATTGGGAGTCCCCGCTGACGGAGATGCTCGGCTTCGCGTCGAGCAAGATCGTTTGTGATGCCAACATATTGCACTTGACCAGTTGCTTGGTCAACGGACCTGTATACCGTCGTCGGTTGATCCGCAACTTTTGGCTTGACACTCGCCGCCACCTG
>WBZU01000290.1_pt2 | contig 22499 bp, 20 predicted proteins | sample 5204311 | NCBI WGS metagenome assembly WBZU01 (sample SAMN12344359, study PRJNA552823) | activated sludge metagenome | biome: Activated sludge suspended growth; feature: Nitrification reactor; material: Wastewater; isolation source: activated sludge from nitrification reactor of wastewater... | reverse complement strand
CATGTCACCGGCTGGCAGCGCAGATTTTTTGAGGCTGAGGCTGCTCTCAATTCGTGTGGAACCGCCAAGTGCCTTGAGAAATTTTTTCTCGTCGGCAAGTGTATCTTTGACGCCAGGAATTTTGTAGTAAATTGGCACTACCATGCGTGGTTCGATTTCGGAAACTACTGCTGCGGCTTTATCGCCATCGAGCATGTCCTTGCCGCCGACTGGGATAAAGAGAACATCAACGTCGCCAATGGCATCGATCTGCTTGTCGGAAAGTTCATGGTCTAAGTCAGCCAAGTGGCAGATATTGAGATCTTCTGCGTGAACGGTGTAGATCACTTGCTTGCTGTCTTCGGGTTTTTCGAAGCTTGATTCATGACCCTCAATGCCGATCTCGCCAACTTCATACTCGCCAGCGCTCTCGATAACGACGCCGGGCTCTTTGATTGATTTAATATTTTCGCGATCCTTGGCGCCATGCGCTAAAAGAATTGCATTGAATGGTTTGCGCATCGCAACTAATCCGCTATCTTTATTATAGGGATCAATGAGCACAGTCGCATCTTTGAGTTTCAATTGTACAGCCCCTTGGCCGTGCCAGGTAATAAGCATTGCATTTCTCCAATTACCTCGCTATTTTAGCGCATCTTAGGCGTGCTGTAAACGTGATAGCGTGCAGGACGATTCAGTAAGACCTTTGACGGTGGGTGCCAGGTTCGCCTATGATAGTCCCAACGGAGGATGATCCTCCGTTTTTGCGTGAGGAGCTTGACATGCCGGTTACCGAAAAGGTGTACACCGTCTATGGCGTGAATCAGTCGGACGTGGGTGGCCCGCCGCACTGGGGGTTTTTCACGGGTGATCCCAAGGACATCCGGGCATGGGTGGAGGAGTTGCATCCAAACTGGCCTTTCGGTGAGATGCGTGTGGTGAAGATTCGCCATGTCGTCGCCGACGATGTTCAGAAACTCAGAGAAGCCCGGGCGGCCAAGGAACGTGCCGACGCGATTCTGGCAGAGGCCCAAAAGTAGCATCGCATATTCCCACATATACACAGCGCCTCGTGGTCGCAACCATGAGGCGTTAACTATTTTTTGCGTTAAATTTAACGCTTATTATGTTGTAATTCATCTTGCACCTAACGGGGGCATTACTATAATGAGAAAACAATGGCAAAGACGAGAAAAAAGCAACAGAGACTAACTCTCAACCACGTAATGGTCGTTATTGAAGATCTCCGCGGAGAGTTCAAGTTGTTTTGGGAAAAGCTGAGTTCTATCGATAGAAAGGTGGACTCACTTGAGGGCAAAATAGAGACCATTGATGGCAGGCTGGTATCAGTTGAGAGTAGACTGGGATCCGTTGAAGGCAGGCTAGGGTCCGTTGAGGGTAGACTAGGATCACTTGAGGGCAGATTCGACTCTTTTGAGGGCAGATTCGACTCGCTTGAGGGAAAGCTCGATCACCACATCACCGAAAGTCATCAGGAGCACGCTGAGTTAAAAGCGAGTATAAATTTTGTGAGCAATCATTGCGTTACTCATAAAGAGTTTAATCCAATCGTTCAACGCGTATTGGGCTTGGAGCGGAAAATTCAGTAGCCTTGACAAACTTTTTTAAACGCGTATAATCGGTCAAGCAACCGAACGTTAACAACTGCGCCCAGGCTCTACGCCCGCGCGGTTTTTTTGACCCCTTGCTGCACAGCATGCCCAAGGAGTCTGGCACAATAGTGAAACCCCAAACGGTACGAAAGTACCACAGGAGAGCGCTATTACCACTACAACCGAATCACCTGCCCTGGCTACTCTTGAACAAGCTCAAGAGCTTTTGGCGCGCCTCGCGAATGGCACCATCGATGCCCAGACGCTGGAGTGGTTCTTGAAAGACCACGAACTTCTGGCTCTAGCCCAAGATCTACGCACGCATCAGACAGAGCTTGTGGCTGCGCTCAAGAAGTTGGACATCTATCCGCCAGCGCTCGCGGCTCTCGGCAAGGAGGGCGTCGCACTCAAGCTGCTGACGCGACTCTTTACGGCACTCTTGCAGGCCGGGGGCAACGAGGAGCAGGTGCTGGAGCTGCTCACACCTATCGGCGATGACTTCTTTGCCGCGCTCATGCGGCGCTTTAAGCCAGCAAAAGAGATTGAGGTGCAGATCTCCAAGGATGCAACGCTCGATGGGTTGTACGCACTCGGGCGCTTTGAGCGCATCTACTGGGATACCACCCCCAGGCTCGCGGACTTCAAGATCCAACCTGGACCCGAGCGGGTCACGCTGCTCTTGGTTCGCCCCTTCCGCTACGGCGGAGAGTGTGAGCAATCAATTGCATACGGGACCTGTCTTTCTCGGCGCAACTTGCAGCCCGCGCGCATCGAGCACCTCTTGGCGGCCGGCGCGCAGTATCCAGAGATCGCCAGGCAGCACACCCTGATCGCCCTAGGGTCAACGGTTCTGCACAAAGACGCGGAGGGCTATGAGGAGTGGGTATCTCCCTACACCTCAGAATCGACCTTCAAAGCCCTTCACTTCGGATTCACGAGGCCGGTTTTCTATGGGGGCCCAATGAATCGCGCGCCAGCAGACCAAGACATCATTGTTCTGGCGCTAAAGCCAGGCGAGTAACCTTTCATACAACATGCCCCGCGCAACGCATCGCGCGGGGCTCTCTCTTTTGCCAGCCTTAAGGCCTTTACACACTCTAGGCTTTGTGGTATGGTGCATCCACCTTCTCCCCGTTCGTCGGGCGGGCGAAGACTCTATTATTAACACCGGCAGATTTATTATTTCTCTTTTATGACAGACCAAAACCTACAGAATTCTGTAACACCGCCAAAGCGTGAGACAATTATTGCCACGCAAGGCGAAACAATGGCCTCTCTCCTTGATGCCGCTGACACCGTTCAGGTACCGAAAGTTGGCGACGTTCTTGAGGGCACAGTTATTGCCAAAAATCGCATTGAAGTCCAAGTAGATCTCGGCGGCGTCTTGGTTGGCGCAGTCCGTGGTCGCGAGCTCTTCGATGATGCGATGACTTTTGAAAAGTTAAAGCCTGGTGATCAGATCCTGGCCTCTGTTCTCGAACTCGAAAACGAGAATGGCCAAGTTGAACTATCACTCCGTAAGGCTGGCCGTAAAAAGGCCTGGGAATCGATTCGCGAATTGCATGGCAAGGGCGAAGTCGTTTCCATTAAAATTATTGAAGCAAACAAGGGTGGTTTGATCGCCGAATTTATGGGCGTGCAGGGCTTCTTGCCGGTGTCGCAATTGGCACCAGAGCACTATCCCCGCGTCGCTGATGGTGACAAGTCGCTCATTCTCGATCGCCTCATGAAGTTCATTGGTACCGAGCTCACGGTAAAGATTCTCGACTTTGACCCAGCCGAAGAGAAGTTGATCTTCTCCGAAAAAGAAGCGGTTGTTGAAGATCAGAAGGAACTGATCAAGAAGCTCAAGGTTGGTGATCGCGTTAAGGGTAAGGTTACTGGCTTGGTTGACTTCGGTGTCTTCGTGCAATTCGATGGTCTCGAAGGCCTCGTGCACATCTCCGAAATGGCGTGGCAGCGTATCGACAATCCCGCTGACATTGTAAAGGTTGGCGACGAGATCGATGCCGAAATCATCTCCATTGAAAATAATCGCGTTTCACTTTCGATGAAGCGCTTGGTAGAAGATCCATGGGTTCAGGCTGTAAAGAAGTACAGTGTTGGACAGACCGTCACTGGTAAGGTCACAAAGATTACGATCTTTGGTGCCTTTGTCCAGCTCGATGAAAACATCCATGGCCTGGTCCACGTCTCAGAACTTTCCAGCAAACCATTCACAGATCCTACCGAAATTATCTCGGTTGGTGATGAGAAGGAGTTTAAGATTCTCTCTATTGAACCAGAGGATCATCGCCTAGGCTTAAGCCTCAAGGCACTGGAAGTTGGTGGCGAAGCCGAGAAGCCAGCTGCCGAAGCTAAGACCGAAGAGGTCAAGGCTGAAGAGCCAGCAAAGGCTGAGACTGAGCCAGAGAAGACTGAAGAAAAAGAAGCCTAAACGGCAACATAAAAGAGTCCGATCCCTCGGGCTCTTTTATGTTGTGAAGAAAAACGCCTCAGAGTGTGACTCGGAGGCAAAATGAGATGTGATTTATTGCGAGGCGCGCCGTCTATTGGCGAGATTGCGCAATTCCTGGATGGCGCCATATCCGACCGATCACACAATGAGGACCATGAATGTACTCCAGGCTGTCGCCAAAGGAATGCTGTAGCGTCGCGTGTAGAGCCATTGACCCACCGCGCTGAAATCGCGCAGAGTCGCGATGCCAGCGGCGCAAGTAATCAGAATTGGTGCGAATAGATAGAGCACGGTGATCACAGTAACCAAGATCATCGGTCGCAATGATTCGCGGTGGAGGCCTCTTCGGAAATGCCCCAGTACCGAGATGCATACGAGCAGCAGAATTCCTGCGATCGGCACCGTCATGGTGTAAATAAGACCGAATTGTTGATCCCAGCCGAGCACGATACCGTAGAGCAGCGCTGCAATCAAACTCACGCACAGATACAATGTGAGTACCATGGCTTCTCCGTGGTGGGAAGGTGCAACACTGATATATAGCGCTGAGATGCCGTTATTGTCAAGGGGATTGGATAGCGACACGGGAAGCTGCGCCAAGTGGATCAGGCTCTTTTTGCATATCAATAATGCCTTAAATAAGCCATTTATTGCTTAGCAGGATTGACAGAAGACGTTTTTTGTGCTAATATGGTTGGTTCAGTAATCGAACCGCGCTGACTCCTTCAGGGTATAGAGCAGCGACGACTCAAGAGCCCTCCCTAATAAAAAGGCTCGCATCTCTGGTGTTAATGGTTGTTCAACCCTTTTCACAGGAGATGTCAATGAGTACGCATCGTGTAGTGTGTCACATCTGCGGAAAACCGTTTCACCGGCAGGACTTCGCGCGCAATAAGCGCATCCCGACGTGTTACAGCTGTACGCTAAGCATGGGCACCGGGCTTGAGGAAGGTGATTTCAACAGTGCCCGACTGAGTAGTGGTGAGATGTCCGACGCCGAAGTGAATTGGATGCAGGAAGATTTCCGTAGCATCGAAGAAGGGCGAAGTCTTCGCGAACCGATTTACGACGAGCCGTGCTTGGGTGAGGATCGTTACGATCTCGACTACGACGGTCCAGCAGTACAGGCGGCAATCCTGCAGTATGCGGAAGAGCGAGAGCGAGAGCGGCAAGAGCGCAAGCAAGAGGACCGTAAGTGGTCCGAGTTGGCTGCGAGGATCGAGGCGGAGAACATGCAGGACCCCGAGGAGCTCGAGCGTCAAGAGGCAGAGCACTTGAGGGAGCTGATTGAGCTGTACCGCGACTGGCCGCCTCGCACGTTCTGGCAGAGAGTTACGAACTGCATTCGCCGAGTGTTCAACAATCTGTTCAAGAACTAGGAGGGCTACCGGCCACGCCGGAGTTCATCCACCAGAGCGGGAAGCCTCGAAAGGCGACCCGCTCAGTTTTTTTATCATCATTTTTTAGTAGAGAGATAGCAAAAAGGCCCTCCGCGAAACGTCGCGGGGGCCTTGAGAGATTGTCTAGCTAATGAAAACGAAGGGTCAGTTCAGTGAACGAAGCCGAACGTGATGAGCGCGTCCCGGAACGAGGCCGGGTCTTCGCGATTCACGATGACGAGCTTGTGCTTCTTGCCCAGCTTGCCCATGAGGTCGGCATCGCCGGCTTCGAACTTGGCTGCGATCTCGTCGGAGCCGCGGCCTGAGCCTTTGATCACGATGGTTGGCCAGCCACGGGTGGCGGAACGCATGATCTCATCGACGGTGATGGGGCCACCGTTCCAGGCGACCACGCCGACCCCGGAAAAGCCGGCGTAGTCGAGCAGGTTGTCCATGAGGCTGTAGGCGACGTCGAGGTCTCCATCCCAGTCACTCTTTCCCTCCGCACCGTTCTGGACGAAGAGGATGCCGGACATGGAGGGGTTCGGCGCGGTGCCGTAGCCGTCCAGAACCAGTCGGGACTGATCGACCAAGCGCATGATATCGGTGCGGGGCGCGGAGCCGAGGGCCACACAGGCATTCTCGGCGGCGATCACCCCCGGAACGTCGGTCACCATCGGATCGAGCTGCCCGTCGGGGGAGGTAAGGCGGGTGCAACCGGACCAGATCATTCCGCGGTAGCCGCGAAAGCCGAGGCGGAAGAAATCGAGCATGGCCACTTTGTCGGACAACCCCATTCCTTTGCAGCCGCCGCTGATGCGCAGGGCGACTTTGTGCGCTACGTTGCTTGCCATGAGAGCGAAGCCGGTAGGGAGAGCTTCGCCACGATCCATGACGAGAAGCTTGGTCTGACCACCAGGAGCCGTGACCAAGTAGGGCTGGCTCAGATCGGTACTTGCGGTACTGGGCAATGCGTTCATGTACTATACTCCTCGGTGTTGCCAGCTTATGCTGGCAGGTTTCGGTTAGGCCGCTCCAGTGGATCTCACCAGGGTCAACTTGCGAGGTTGGACTGCACCAAAGAAGGCGAGGCAATCGCGCAGTGAGTCTGCATCTTTCTGTGCCACCTTCACGTGCGGATGCGCACGGAGAAAGTTGACATTGGAAGCATACTCATCCGTCTTGCGGCCACTTCCTTGAATGAGAATGACCGGCCAGCCTCTCTCGGATACTGCCAGAATTTCGCGCTCTGTAACAGTGCCACCATTATAACTTACGAGAATAGACTTCCGCTCTGCATAATCGCGGAGGTCGGCAGTGATGCGGAGACATTCTTGGTACTCAGCATCCCAGATTTCAGGATCATCGGCCGAGACCTGTACTAAGAGCGCCATGTCTTGTTCGGGATGAATGATGGTGAAGTAGGGGCAATTGGATTTATCCGAAACCACCATGCCATGATCGGTGATCTGTAAATCTTGTGTTCTTGGGATCACACCGAGCGTTACCATCTTTGGGCAGGTGCTTCGGAGTCGTGCAGGAATTTCGGTGATGCCAGGAATGATGGTTTCACGGTCTTCTCGCGCCAGCATCCGTGTCCCGCCGAAAAGCATCGCACCATCATAGCCGTGAAAGGCAGACATGAAAACTTCGTATAGCCCCTCTGCGTCTTCGGGTGACATCTTGCCACACCCGCCAGTGATGCGAACCACGCAGTGGCGGGGAGCGGTGGAGAGCTTTAGCGAAAGCTTGGTGGTGGATTCTCCGCGACTCTTGATGAAGAGCCGCGGAACGATTACTGTTCGTTCCATGGCCTCTCCATGAATTGCGGGTTTTATCTTAAAAGAGCACGTTTTGGGCGGAGCCAAAACGACTTTGGAATATACCCTATTGTATGATCTTTGTCAAGGCTTATTCCAACTGTTCGAGCCGCCTTCTCATTTTACTTATGGTACAATCCTGGTACCAATGATTGCTCATTTTCGCCACATCCTTACTACCGAAAATCTCATCGCTTCGCGCGATACTATTATTGTTGGCGTCTCAGGTGGTGCTGACTCCCTCTGCCTTTTACATCTTCTGTTAGAACTCCAAGAAGAACTACAGCTCACGATCATTGTCGCGCACGTCAATTATGGTGTGCGCAAAACTGCGCTTCGTGATCAGCGCATCGTTGAAGAATTCGCAAAGCAACGCAACCTTACGCTAGTCACAAAAAAACTACACTTCACGCCCGGTCGCAAAAAGAACTTCGAAGAGTGGGCGCGACAGCAGCGCTACGCCTTCTTTGCGACACTCGCAAAAAAGTATAAGGTCCAGCGCATTGCGGTGGCGCACAACAAGAATGATCAAGCCGAAACAATTTTGATGCACTTTCTCCGTGGCACCGGACTCCCTGGCTTGTCGGGCATGGCGGTGCGTGAGGGGATGCTCATTCGACCATTGCTCAATGTTACACGTAAAGAGATTGTGGCGGAGCTCAAAAAGCACAAGATCCGATTTGCCGTTGATGAAACCAATCGCGACAAGAAGTTTTTCCGCAATCGTCTGCGCCACGAGCTACTGCCGCTGCTCGCGAAAAAGTATAATCCGAATATTATTGATGCCCTGGTGCGTACTAGTAGTACGGCCCAGCAGCTGCAGGACTATCTCGCTGCCGAAGCAGAGGCGTTTATTAATATGTACGGCACGCGTCGTGGCACACGCCTGCGCTTCCCGCGAAAGGCCTGGGAAGCGGTGCCAGACGCGCTTCTGCACGAGGTGATTACGTTGACCTGCAGCATGCGATCTGGTAGGGTAGAAAAACTAAGCAATCCCCATTTCGCGCAAGTTCTGGCGATCTTTCGCCCCTGGCGCAGCGGCCTTTCAAAGGAGCTACCAGCTGGATTGAAAATCACTACCGAACATGATACTATTACGGTGCAGGAACAATAGAACGCATTCACAAGATTAACTGAGGCCGGTTTAACGGCTTTTTTATCGACAAATCATAAGGAAAATCATGGCAACACTCAATGGAGACAATGTAAAGCGACCCTGGCGCAGTTTTGGTACGCCACTTTTGATTATTATCTTGGTTGTGGCCGCCTACCTATACTTCGCACAAAATCGCACCGTACAACAAGAGGTAAGTCTCAGTACAGTTGTGCAAGAGATCAACAAAGACGAAGTGAAGCAGGTAACGGTTGATGGGAACAAGTTGACGATCGTCCGTAAAAATGGTCCCGATCAGATTGCCCAAAAAGAAGAGGAGAGCTCGCTTACGCAGTCCCTTACCAATTACGGTGTCGAGAAGGAAAAACTTGCCGCAGTTGATGTGCAGGTTAAAGATCTCTCTGGTTCCCGCTTCTGGTTTGGCACAATTCTACCATTCGTAATTCCCTTTGTGCTGATCGGCGCATTTGTGTGGTTCATGCTTGGTCGCGTACAGAATGGCAACAAGAAGGCCATGAACTTTGGGCAAACCAACGCACGCCAAATTGTACCAACCCGACAAAAGGTGACATTTAAAGATGTCGCTGGTAGTGATGAGGCCAAAGAGGAGCTCAAAGAGATCGTAGAATTCTTGCGACATCCAAATCGCTTTCTGGCGGTTGGTGCCAAGATTCCAAAAGGTGTTTTGATGGTTGGTGCCCCAGGTACTGGCAAGACACTCCTGGCTCAGGCACTGGCTGGCGAGGCAAAGGTGCCCTACTTTCACGTCTCGGGTTCTGAATTTGTCGAGATGTTTGTAGGTGTCGGTGCCTCCCGTGTGCGTGACCTTTTCAAGAAGGCCAAGAAGCACGCGCCTGCCATTCTCTTTATTGATGAAATTGACGCCGTTGGTCGCCAGCGCGGCTCCGGTCTTGGCGGTAGTCACGACGAACGCGAGCAAACACTGAACCAGATCTTGGTTGAGATGGACGGCTTTGAGTCTCACACCAACGTGATCGTCATTGCTGCAACCAACCGTCCTGATGTGTTGGATCCCGCCTTGCTGCGTCCCGGTCGCTTTGACCGCCGCGTGATGCTCGACTTGCCAGACATCAAGGCACGCGAAGCAATTCTTAAAGTACATGCGCGCAAGAAACCACTCGGCGAAGACGTAAAATTGATTACCATTGCTCAACGCACACCAGGCTTCTCTGGTGCCGATCTCGCCAACATTCTAAACGAAGCGGCGATCATGGCGGCGCAGCAGCAGTCCAAAAAGATCTCGATGAAGAACTGCTTGGACGCCATGGAAAAAGTTATGCTGGGACCCGAGCGCAAGAGTCGCGTGATTACCAAAAAGGATCGCGAAGTTACCGCCTACCATGAAGGTGGCCACGCGATCGTAGCCTACACACTACCCGACAGTGATCCGGTACAGAAGGTATCGATCATCTCGCGCGGTCGCGCTGCTGGTTACACACTGAAGGCTGCGATGGAAGATCGCCATATGCAATCACGTCGTGAATTTATTGCTGATTTGGCCGTGATGGTTGCCGGACACACCGCTGAAAAAATTATCTTCAACGACATTACAACTGGTGCCACCAATGACTTGCAAAACGCAACCGAACTGGCGCGCCGCATGGTCACCGAATTCGGCATGAGCGACAAGATGGGCCCACGCACATACGGTAGTCGCGATGAGATGGTCTTCTTGGGCAAAGATATTGCCGAGCAGCGCAACTACAGCGAACAGACCGCTCGCGAAATTGACGAAGAGGTATCGCGCTTGATTGACGAGGCCTTTAAAACCGCCACCAAGATCATTACTGAAAACCGTGCCAAGATCGATCTCCTGGCCAAGACACTTTTGGAACGCGAGGTGTTGGAACGCGAAGAGTTTGAGGCACTACTTTCGGGTAAGCCTTTGCCTGCAGTTGATGACCACAAGACACCAAGTGCTCCGACTGGTGTTGCGGCGAGCGACAAGAAGTCTGCGCCAACTAAAATCGCGCAACCAGGACTTGAGCCACAGGGCGCCTAATTACAATCTGTATACGTGAAAACTACTCTACCTACGAGGCAGAGTAGTTTTATAATAGTCGTTGGTGATTCACGCGCGACGCAGCAACTTTTTGCGGGTTGTGCGTTTGCGTGACGGCTTAGCAGCTTCGAGCTTCCAATGTGTGCGGTTGTAGTGCGCCAATAGCGGCTCGCCGGTGCGCGCATCGAAGCGGTACTTGGTGATGCCGCAGTTATCTGGTGATTCGTACTGCCAGTTTACGACATCGCGGAAGGACCAGCCCTCCAGAATGTAGCGAAAAAGGCGCACTGGGCCGCCGTGGCAGAAAAACCACACCACCTGGTTGGGGTGACGGTCGCAGACGAGCTTCCAGAAGGCCGTGAGTCGCTCAGCCATGTCGGCGAAACTCTCACCGCCGGGTGGTCTGGCGAAGAAGGGTCCGAAGGTCTTCCAATATCCCTGCAAGTACGGAAAGTGCTTTCGCGCCTCGGCCTCGGTCATGTCGTAGGCGTAGCCAGAGTCGCGTTCCCGCAAGCTGACGTCGGGATAGATCTGGATGTGCGCACGAACCTCGGGTGGGTAGGCGGCCAGAACACCATCCATGGTTTGCCGCGTGCGCCGATAGTCGGAAAAGTAGATCGCGTCGGGAATGGGATACTCGAGTGGATGACCAGCCAGGTAGACGCCGGTCTGCGTGCACTGCACGGGTCCCGCCGGCTCGGCGAGGGGAATCTCGTGGTCGGGGATGCCTGCGATGCCTTTGCGCGCGTACTCATCGGCAAAGAAGGTTGTTTGCTTAGCACTATTGCGTTGCGAAAGGGCATGACGGAAGATATCCAGCTCTTTGGGACGACGAAGGAGCCCCACACTTCCTCCTGGGTTTGGCGATTGGTAATGTTCCAACTTTTCTATACAATATTTGCAGGGACTTGACAAGGAATTTTACCCGCGCTAGTATGTGTATGTAGTACACTAACTTATCCACACCAATGGCCTTCACTGATCAACAACACATCAAGATCGCGGTCGATAACTGCATCTTTACGGTGCAAAATGGTGTACTGCACATCCTGCTCATTAAGATGAAGCGAAAGCCATTTGCGGGTAGCTGGGCACTGCCCGGTGGCCTCGTAAAAAATAGCGAGCCACTGGATGCCGCTGCAAAGCGTGTCCTGCACAGCGAGACCAACGTGCACGATGTTTTCCTGGAGCAGCTCTATACTTTCAGTGATCCCAAGCGAGATCCTCGCGACCGCGCGATCTCGACGGCGTATGTCGCATTAGTGCCGGCTAGCAATCTCCGTCTCAAGACTAATACTAAGTATGCGGGAGTGGAGTGGCGACCAGTGGCAAAGATCGGCAAGTTGGCCTTTGACCACAACAGGATCGTAGAGTATGCCGTGCAGCGACTGCGCTGGAAGCTGGAGTATACGAACGTTGTATGGTCACTATTGCCAGAGCAGTTTACGCTAACAGATCTGCAGCAGATCTACGAAGCGGTGCTCGGCGCGCCTCTTGATAAGCGAAACTTCCGCAAAAAGATTCTGGCACTTAAGTTGATTGAGAATACTGGCAAGCAGATTGTACAGGGTGCACATCGACCAGCGCAGCTGTTTCGCTTCGTCTCGCGAAAGCCACAGATTATCAGTTTGCTGTAGGGGATAGCTCAGAGGAGAGAGAAAATTTTTTACCATCCTGTTAGTGTAATAAATACACAAATACGACAGATCGCTGCGTTAAGGCAAAAGATGGGTGAGATGGTGTACATTTGGGACAAAGTGTTGGTACCTTGACAAGAAATGACTCGCCTGATAGGGTAATACGTCGCTCGGATAAGGCAAAAAACACTATTTAGGCAAAGAGAGTTCTACGAAGAACTCCCTCTGCTTGGGTAGCGCATGCCTTTATGGCACGAAATGCGCCCAGAACTTTGACAATACAGGAGATTCAATCAAATGTTCGGTGAATTCCTGATCGCTGGTGGCTCGGTTATGGGAACGGAGCACCGCGAGGTGCCACGCAACAACGAAGATGCCTACGCCTGGCTGGAAATGCCATCGGCGCTGGCAGCAGTTGTCTGTGATGGCAACGGGAGCGGTGAACATACGGAAGTTGGCGCCAAGATGGGCGCCAAGCTCATCCTAGCTTCGATTCGGCAAACGCTTCGATTCCATCCGGAATACGAGGTTGTGAGTGTCGAATTCTGGGAGCGGGTACGCGGGCTTTGTCTCATTCGCATCGGCACATGGATCGGAGATCTGATTGGAAAACCGCTTCCCGAAGACTTTGAGAAGCAGGTAGTCCGATTCGTAAACGAGTACTTTCTGTTTACGATCATCGGCGTGCTGATTACGCAACGAGATACCGTCCTCTTCTCGATTGGTGATGGTCTCCAGGTTGTGAATGACGACGTCATTCCTCTGGGACCATTCGAGGACAACACACCACCGTACCTGAGCTACGGACTAATCGAGTCGCATGTGCGCAAAATGGATACACAGCGCTGGCGATTTCGGACCAGTCACTACGATACACAGGTGGTGAGTGGCGTGATGATTGGTACCGATGGCATGCACAAGTTCATTGCGGCACAGAACCTTCCAATTCCCGGTGCATCTGACCGTCTGGTCGGTCCGCTGACGCAGTTCTGGCACGATCGCTACTTTCGCAATGCAGACAACATTCGGCGACGACTGGAAATCTGTAATTCGCAGGGGCATGCGATCGACTGGGAGAATCGTGTGGTCAAGCCATACTACGGACACCTGATAGACGATGCTACCCTTGTGGTAGTGCGTCGGCGGTAACATGAACTGGTATGTTGGAGGAAAAGTACTTCGTCTTCCGACGACGTCTTTCGCCAAGGGTGGCGAAGCGGAGATCTATAAGATTGCTCCGAATCGGTGTGCCAAGATTTTCAAAGACGGAAGGCACCCCGATGTGGCAGGAGATCCAGGTGAAGTAGAAAAGGCGCGCAAGCGCTTGGATACACATCAGCGCAAACTTCCAGCATTCCCAAAGAACTTGCCACCGCAGGTCATTGTCCCACTGGATCTGATCTATGATCATGCTGATCCAGGCAAAGGAAAAATTGGTGGCTATACCATGGAGCTACTGCCGGAAGGAACTGCAGAGGTTCTGTGGTTGTATGGCTCAAAGAAGTTCGTGGAAAAGCAGGGGGTTGAACGCAACGCCGCAGTGGGAATCTTGCGAAATCTTCACAGTGCTGTGGCAGGTGTGCATGGGGCAGGAGTGGTCTTGGGTGATTTCAATCCCTTGAACATTCTCGTTACCAAAGCCACTGGTGCAGTGCATTTGATCGACGCAGATAGCTTTCAGTACGGAGGCTTCAACTGCCTTACGTACACGGAAGACTACGTTGATCCACTACTGTGCGATCCCGCATTGCGCAAACCGGTATTGGCTCGACCCTACAACGCTGATGCTGATTGGTTCGCCTTTGCCGCGATGACGGTGTGGACGCTGCTATTTGTCCACCCATACCGTGGTATTCATGAACCAAAGAACCCAAAGGATGCAGTGGAGTTTGGCGAAAGATCGCTGAAGCGAATTTCTGTCTTCAACCCAGAAGTAGGGTATCCGCGTCCAGCTCTTCCCTTTGGGATGCTCCCTGATGATCTCTTGCAACATCTTGTTAGGGTGTTCGAGAAAGATCGTCGCGGTGAGTTTCCTCGGCCACTACTAGATAACTTGCGCTGGACGTCGTGCACCAAATGCAACACGATGCATGCTCGTAACGTCTGTCCGCATTGCTTTGTGGCGGCGCCAGTGCAGATCGTGCAACAAGTCCGCGTCAACGATAACGTAACAGCCACAAGGGTCTTTATGACTCGCGGCAAAATCGTTACTGCAACAGTTGAGAACAACACGCCAAAGTGGGTTTACTGGGAAGATGATGCCTATCGCCGCGAAGGTGGCGAGTCGGTCGTCAATGGACCATACGACCCAGACGTGTCATTTCGGATCAGTGGACGCACCTCGTATCTCGCAAAATCTGGTTCGATCTTTGGTCTTGCGCCGGGGGTCACGGCTCCAGCGCGGTATGATGCTGAGAACTTCGGCACGCACACTCTGTACGATGCCAATGATTCACATCTCTTTTGGCTTCATGGTGGATTCTTGTATCGATCATCACGTCTCGGTCCAGAGGCAATAGGCCAGGTTTTACAAAATGGCACACGCTTTTGGGTGGGACCAAAGTTCGGTATGGGATTCTACCGTGCTGGTAACGTCGTGCGTGGATTTGTCTTTGATTCTGAAACAAGCGGGATCAATGACTCGGTTCAACTACCACGCATGACCGGACAGATTCTCGCTGCTACGTGTACCTTTGGCCATGATCGTGTTTGGCTCTCGCTTACCTTGAAAGAAGGGGTTCGTCTCTTCAATCGTGTGGTAGTGATCAGCCGGCTTGGTAAGGTAGAGGGTGTAGCAGAGGCAGATGATGGTGATGGCACTTGGCTGGGAACAATTGGTGGTGCCTGTGCTACTGGATCAATGCTTTTTGTGCCGACCGATCAAGGTTTGGCGCGAGTTGAGCTTATTGGCCAAATGCCGCAATCAACCAAGGCCTTCGACAAGACAGCGCCATTTGTGAATAGTGGCGATAAGCTGCTTGCGGCACGCCAAGGGATCTACGTAGTGAATCACAAGAGCATTACGTTGCTGGTGATGAAGTGAGAAAAGAAACCAAACGCTCTGTACTGCCGCTCGACAGTACAGGGTTTACGAACTCGAGCACACGGAGCCTCCGATGACCACGGTCTTGAGAACACGCAGTAAGTCTCCGCAGGTGTTGCCGCTTCCTCCGTTCTTCGATCCTGCCAACGCTGCCGAGTGGAACTACGAGCCCGATCAGGCCAAGCTTTTCCTGATGGCGGTCGACTGGGCCTTGACGCACAAGATTCCGCCCATGGCGGCCGATGACGCGTCGATCGTGCTGATGCTGATCGACCTGCAGAAGGACTTCTGTCACCCGAAGGGGTCTCTGTACGTTGCTGGTCGTCAGGATCCGAAAGCGGTCCGAAACACCGGCGCGATCGAAGACAACGTGCGACTGGCGCGATTCATCTACCTGTACCTCATGTATCTGAGCCAGATCCGGCGCACCTTCGATACGCACTTCGCCAACCAGATCTTCTTCGCCTCGCACTTCAAGCACGGTGACGGCACGTTCCTCTCGCCGCACACCCTGGTGGATGTCAACGACAAGGGCAACCTGGTGAACATCGGACTCGATGGCAAGGTCATCGACACCGAGGTACGGGTCAACCCCAATATCGCTCACTGGCTGGCCAATGGCAACCTGAGCTGGCTGGAGCAGCAAGACCGGCACTACTGCCGGGAGCTCAAGCGGCCCGGTAAGCGTGCGCAGTACACCCTCTACCTGTGGCCATTTCACTGCCTTCTGGGCAGTCAAGGTCACGCCTCGGTGGGTGTGGTTCACGAGGCCAGCTTCTTTCACGCTTGGGCTCGCGATGCGCAGTCCGAGGCCGACGTGAAGGGTACGCACCCTCTCTCGGAACGCTACGGCGTCTTCGCGGAGGAGGTGATGACCCGCTGGGACGGCAAGGCTCTGGTGCAGAAGGATCCGCGGCCGCTCCAGACGATGATGAAGCACAAGAAGAAGATCTTCGCCGGACAAGCCGGTAGTCACTGCGACAAGGCGACGATCGGCCAGTTCCTCGATGAGATTCTGGCGCAGGATCCCGACATGGCTAGCTCGTGCTACATTCTGCGTGACTGCATGAGTGCCGTTACCGTGCCCGATGGCAAAGGGGGCTATGCCCTCGATTGCACGAAGGACATGGAAGTCGCGCTCGACGAATTCTCGAGAGCTGGCATGCACGTGGTCGACTCGACCACCCCCATGTGGGACTGGCCGGGCATGAACGACGTGTTCTGAGTTGTACACACACAAGAGAGGACAGACAACAATGAGTAGCACGACGGTGAACCTGCAGTCCCTGATCACCACCGCCAAGGCGAGTGGTGAGCTCTCCGGTCCCTCCCTGGCTGCCATCGACGTCCCGGACGTCGGTGCGGCGATTCAGGCGGCCATGGGCGTCAGCGTCGACGACGTCGATGCCTCGGAGACCGTGATCGTCAGTCTCTTGATGGACGATAGCGGCTCGATTCGCTTCGGCAAGAACGCCGACTTGGTTCGTCAGGGCCACAACCTCATGTTGGATGCGCTGACGGGAACCAAACAGCGTGATTCGATTCTGGCGTACTGCCGCTACCTCAACGGCACGGTGCTGTATCCGTACACGCCGGTGGTGGATGCGGTGCGCATGGACAGTTCCAACTACGATCCGATGGGTGGAACCCCGCTCTTCGACGAAACGGTGACGCTCTGTGCTACCGTGTTGGCGAAGTGGCAGGAGTTCCGTCAGGCCAGGGTGACCTGTCGGACCATCAGCGCCATCATCGCCGATGGCAACGACGAGGGTTCCTATCGACAGAACGCGGGAACCTGCCGCGCTCTGATCACCGACATGCTTGCCAAGTCGGAACGCAACATCATCGCAGGCATGGGCATCGACGATGCGCCACTGAGCTGTCGTGACTGTGGCAACACGAAGCTGCGGGAGACGGCGGTGAGTGTCAAGGCCTGTCCGCAGTGCGGATCGGCCTTTCATCGCACGGACTTCAAGAAGGTCTTCAGTGACATGGGGATCCCTGATCAGTGGATTCTCACGCCGCAGAACTCGCCCAGCGAGATCCGCAAGGCCTTCCTGATGCTGTCGCAATCGGCGGTGCGCGCCAGTCAGGGCGCTACCGGCTTCTCGCAGACCGCGGCGGGTGGCTTCGCGGCACCCTGATCTGATCATCAACTAACAACGGCCCACGTGCCGTAGATAATCTCCTGTATTCTGTGTGGCGGGGAGGACGCATTCTCCCCGCCCACTTCTTTCTTTAGAGAACTGTGCCGTTTGTGTTTCGTAATAGCACCAACGGCCCAACTCTCTCGCCGCGAGCTCTGGCTCGTGGTGAAGCACCTCAACAATCAAACCACGCAACGCGAGGCATCATGGTCACGTACCTGAAGCGTTCACGCTGTGCGAACTTCTGGCAGCGGCGAGACGAACCGATCATTCAGTCCTTGCTGGACATGGACTTCTACAAGTTCACCATGGGGCAGCTGATCTTTTTGCTGCACTGCGGTGTTCAAGTGAAGTTCGCGTTCACGAACCGCAACAAGACGGTGAAGCTCGCCAATGTCATCGACATCGGAAGACTACGCGAAGAGCTGGATCACGTGCGCACGCTCCGCTTTCGCCCCAGCGAGATTCACTATCTGCGCGGCACCAACGAGTACACCGAACGGATGTTCGTCGAGCCCTATCTGCAGCACTTGGTGCATCTCGCACCGCCGCCCTACGAGTTGGCTTACATCGACGGCGACATTGCGTTTTCGGTGTACGGCGAGTGGGCCGATGTGACCTACTGGGAGACGATCTTTCTTTCGATCGTCAATCAGTTGTACTACGAGAAGTTGCTGGCGGATCGCTCCGACTTCGGCCACGATCGCGTGATCGCCGAAGGCATCCAACGCTTGGGTGAGAAGATCACCGGCATCAAGGATAGTCCGATCCCGTACACATTCATCGAGTTTGGTACGCGCCGTCGCTTCTCGGCTGGGTGGCAGCGCTATGTCACCACTCGGCTGAAGGAAGAGATTGCGCCCGAGCGTTTCCGTGGTACCAGCAACACGCTGCTGGCCATGGATCTGGATCTCTTGCCGATGGGTACCAATGCCCATGAGATGCCCAGTGTCTACGCTGGTCTGGCCGACTTGGCTACCGGCGGCGACCCGGCCGCGATTCGCGAGTCGCAGAATGTTTTCCTGCGCGACTGGTTCGGCCTGTATGGTGCGCCGCTTTCGATCGCGCTGCCCGATACCTTCGGCACCGACGCGTTCTTGCGCAATGTCGATCCTGCGTTCGCAACGCAGTGGAAGGGTTCGCGCCAAGACTCGGGTGAGCCGGAAGCCTACCTCAACAAGATGGAGCGCTACTATCGCGTGCAGGGGATCGATCCCAACGAGCGCATGGTGGTCTACAGCGACGCTCTGATGCTTCCCGCAATCGACTACCTTGCCAAGCTGACCGAAGGCCGCATGCAGTACAGCTTTGGTGTTGGCACCTACCTCACCAACGATCTTGGCCTCAAGGCGCTGCCGATCGTCATGAAGGCAGTGGAGGTCAACGGCAAGGGATTGGTGAAGTTGTCGGACAACGTCGCCAAGGCGATCGGTACCAAGGCCGACATCGAACGCTACATGGAAATCTACGGCTATAACAATGCCTACAACGAACAGCCAGTGTACTAAGGAGCATAGACATGAGTGGAACGAATATGAAGCGAACGGTTTCGATGGATCTGGAGCTGCTGCCTGATACGTTCATCGTGGCCTTGGGTTCTGCGCTGTCGGGACCAATCACACACGATGCGCGCTTCGAAGAAAACGCCCGGCCGCGTCATCAGTTTCGCAATATCACAGTCGCGGATTTGAAGCAGCGGGCCGAGGCGGAGAACTTCACTGACATCGAGATCCTGGCACTTGTGCCATTGCCGTAAGACATAAGACATCATGTAGTGGGGAACCAGACGATTCTGGTTCCCCGTTTTCATATACAAAAATTTTATGTAAGAAAAAGGGCCGGACGAATCGTCGTCCGGCCCGAAGTAGCTTGTGTGATGAAGCCATGGTGGTTACGGGGAGATGTTATCGGGAATGATCTCCAGTTCCTGCAGCCATACGTGCATTGCGGCATCGCTTGGCATGCGCCAGTCGCCGCGCGGGGAGAGGCAGGCCAAGCCAACCTTGGGTCCATCCGGCATCATCGACCGCTTGAACTGGTTGATGAAGAACCGTGTGATGAACACCTGTAGCCATTGCTTGATCTCGCCAATGGTGTACTTATCTTCGAAGGCATGGAGTGCCATGCGCGCGATCCGCGGCAAGGTGAATCCGAACCGCACGAAGTAGTACAGGAAGAAGTCGTGGAGTTCGTACGGACCGTTCTGGTCCTCGCTGCGCTGTGCGATTGTCCCGTCGGCCGCCGGGCGCTTGAGCTCCGGCGAGATGGGCGTATCGAGAATGTCGCGCAGTACTGCTTGCACCGCAGGCTCTCCTGCGAATTTGTGATCCGCTGCCCAGGCGATGACGTAGCGAATGAGTGTCTTGGGAAGACCACTGTTGATGCCGTAGTGGCTGGCGTGATCGCCCAAGAAGGTGCACCAGCCCAGGGCTAGCTCTGAGAGGTCGCCGGTGCCAAGATCGATCCCGCCTTGCTTGCAAATAGTGGCGAGTTCGATGAACTTGCGAGACCAGGCCTGCACGTTTTCGAAGCAGGTGTCTTCGGTCTGGCCGTCGTGGCCAACCATCCTGAAGATCAAGTTGGCCAGGTCGTGGATGGGTACTGGAATCTCGGTCACACCCAACGCCGCGATGAGATCCTTGGCGTTCTTAGCGGTGCGACCCGAGGTGCCGAAGCCTGGCATAGTGAGCGCCAAGATATCGGCTCGCGGCAATTTCAGGAGATCGAAAGTGTGGGCCGCGACCAGAAGTGCGTGCGTTGAGTCGCTACCACCCGAGAAGCCGAGGATGATCTTGTGCTGATTCTGTGGTAGTTGCGCGATGCGTCGTGCCAGCGCTGTCGCCTGGATGTTGAAGGTCTCGGCGCAGCGCTTGTCGCGCAGTGTGGGATCCGATGGCACGAAGGGATGTGGTTCGATCCTACGCATCATCTTGTGCGGGTGGAATTCCGGGTAGCCACTCTTGGGTTTGCTGTAGAAAACTTGGTTATGCACCGGTTCTTCCAGAATGACGGTACGGAATGGCCGTGGGTTATCGGCGGCATTTTGGTGAAAGGAACTTTGCCGCATGCGCTCGACCATGAGCATCTGGAAGTCGACATCCACGAAGGCACCGGAACCATTGCGCGCAAATCGCTCAGTGCAGGTGAGGATTTCACCGCGCTCTGCGATGATGCCGTGACCGTCCCAGGCGACGTCGGTGCTCGACTCGCCAAAGCCCGCCGCTGAATACATCTGTACGGTGAGATTCTTGGCGGAGGCGCTGATCACGAGTTGCTCGCGATACTCCGCCTTGCCAATAGTGATGTTCGATGCGGACACATTGGCGGTCAGTGTCGCCCCTGCCAGTGCCGCCCAAGTGCTAGGCGGGATCGGCACCCAGATGTCTTCGCAGACCTCGGTGTGCAGAACCATGCCAGGCAGGTGCGGCGCAGTGATGAGAATATCGGTACCGAAGGGCACCCTGTTGCCAAGGATCTCGATCTCGGTGCAGAGTGCTTCTGATGCCCTGGCAAAGTGCCGCAGCTCGTAGAACTCGCGGTACTCTGGCGGGTAGGCCTTTGGCGCAACAGCTACCACGTGACCGTGATAGCAGGTCAGTGCGCAGTTGAAGAGCGTACCGCGCACTAGCCATGGCGCACCAACCGTGAAGAGGAGATCAATACGGGCAGTCCGCTCAAGCAGTAGGCGCAGTGCATGTTCAACCTCATTCAACAATGTCATGTTCTGAAAGAGATCACCGCAGCTGTAGCCGCTCAGTCCCAGCTCGGGAAAGAGCGCATACAGTACACTGGATTGGTACAGAGAGTCGACATGGTCACAGTGTTCGTCGAGGTTGTGCAGTGGATCCGCGAGATGAACGCGCGGTACTGCCACGCCCACGCGGGTATAGCCATGATTGCGCACGTCCATGAAATCACTATTGATGCGATGAACGTAGGGGGGTCTCACAATGCCTCCGCGGTGTCTGTCTTGTTGGTGGTGTTTTCTTGTCTTGGAAAAGTGCATGTACACAGGTTAAGTCACCTGCGGCCGCATTTCGCCTCTGCGAAATGACCCTAGAAATTACCCCAGATTATGCCTTTTGTCAAGCCCAAATTGCTTTTTCGCAGATCGCCTTGTACAATGCAATCGCCCTTTGAAAATACAATTCGAGAACACATCCAAGCGAGGAACACATGTGTGGACTTGCTGGTGTTTTTAATGCGCGTAAGGCAGCTGAGATCGTCTATGTCATGGGACATACCCTGCAGCATCGCGCCGTAGAATACGCCGGTATTGCAACGACCGACGGCGCACATCTCTACCGTCATGCCGGCGCCGGGATCGTGCAGGAGGTTTTTCCGCAGCTCACACTCGATCGTCTGCACGGCCGTAGTGCGGTTCTGCATCTGCGCTACTCCACCGTCGCCGACAATCCAGATCGCGATAACACGCAGCCGATTGTTTTGACTATCGCTGGTTCTGAAGTCGCGATCGCGCACAACGGGAATCTCACCAATGTTGCGGCGTTACGCGCGCAGCTCCGTGTTGAGGATCCCAACACCGTCTTCAAGACCTCTACTGATACCGAGGTTCTCTTGCATCGCATTGCCCGTGCTACGGGCACGATGGTGGAGCGCATTCAGCAAGCAGTGCGTGGTGTTGAGGGAACGTATGCGCTGATCCTGCTCTTGCCGGACAAGATGATCGCGGTGCGTGACCCATCAGGTAATCGGCCGTTGGTTCTTGGTCAGCGCGATGGTGCTTCGTACCTCGCCTCCGAGACCAGTGCGCTCTTGCAGGTAGAGGTGCCGTATGTCCGCGAGGTGTTGCCTGGTGAAATTCTCGTCATCGATAAACACGGCGAAAAATCGCACTGGATTGAACCGGCGCCACACGAAAAAGTACCCAAGGCCTTCGACGTCTTCGAGTTGCTGTATTACGCGCTGCCAAGTTCAACTATGTTCGGAATTTCTGTGTCGCAGTATCGACAGCATCTTGGGGAGATATTAGAGCGCTTTCATCCAGTGCCTGGTGCCGATATTGTTGTTGGGGTGCCGGATAGCGCCCTTGCCATTGCCGAGGGATTTGCCCGGTCAGGTCGCAGTGGCGTGCTCGCGCGTGGACTGCTACGTAGTCACTTCGTGGGCCGTACATTCATTCAACCTAATCAGGCTTTGCGCGACATCCATGTGAAACGTAAATTCTTTGCCGACCCGCAAGCCGTGGGTGACAAGAGTATTGCGTTGATCGAGGACTCGGTTGTGCGCCTGACCACGTTGCCGCCAGTGATTCGCTTGTTGCGC
>WBZU01000996.1_pt1 | contig 22511 bp, 22 predicted proteins | sample 5204311 | NCBI WGS metagenome assembly WBZU01 (sample SAMN12344359, study PRJNA552823) | activated sludge metagenome | biome: Activated sludge suspended growth; feature: Nitrification reactor; material: Wastewater; isolation source: activated sludge from nitrification reactor of wastewater... | reverse complement strand
TGGTAATAAATTCAACTCCGGATTATATTCAAACATGATCATAAAAGATTTTGGAGGTAGTATTTCTTCTCTAAGTGATGATACTGTTAACGGAATCATAAACAATATAAATATTTCTTTTTTTTTATATCCTTACAAACTGATCCGTGGTTCGGAAAAATATAATAATATAGATCTGGCAAGTCTTGAAGATTTAGCTTGTATGAAATGTTCAGCAATAATGAAGAGAGGTACGAAAAGAGATTTTTATGACATATATGAAATTCTTAAAAAAATTCAGCCATTGGAGATCAAAAATTATATGCTGGAAAAATATATGAGGAATGGAAACAGTTTTTATCATCTGACACGATCTCTTTTTTACTTTGAGGATGCCGAGAATGATATTGATCCGGTCTCTTTGAACGGAACTACCTGGGAAAAAGTAAAAGCATATTTAGTTGCAAATGAAAAAAAAATTACAAAAGCATTTTCATAATTTATGAACTACTCAAAAAATTTTCTTAATAAATTCAGTCTTTCCGTTGATGAGATCGGCGCAAAGGAAAGAGCGGGTATGCTGGCATCGAGAAGCATTAAGACAGAAAGCAAAATGCAGGCGTTAAAGACTGCTATTTCAATGATAGACCTTACAACTCTTGAAGGAAAAGATTCAGAAGGGAAAGTTCACGCAATGTGTCAGAAGGCGATCTACCCGAAGCCCGGAGACGATTCCATTCCGCATGTAGCGGCAGTCTGCGTTTATCCGAACATGATAAAATTTGCAAAAGAAGCTGTGAGGGATTCCGGAGTTCACATTGCGTCCGTTGCAACAGCATTTCCTTCCGGTCAGTATCCGTTAAAGTTAAAGCTTGAAGATGTGAGAAGATGCGTTGCTGACGGCGCGGATGAGATTGATATGGTTATTTCCAGGGGAGAATTTCTTTCAGGGGATTATGAATTTGTTTTTAACGAGATAAGACAAATAAAAGAATGCTGCGTTAATTCGGCTGTTGAATACAGCAACAGACATAATGTTAAGCGTGATGTTCATCTGAAGGTTATTCTGGAAACAGGCGAACTCGAAACTTACGACAATGTCCGCAAGGCAAGTTTTATTGGCATGATGGCGGGCGGGGATTTCATAAAAACTTCGACGGGGAAAGTTCAGCCGGCTGCTACATTGCCTGTAACTCTAGTAATGCTTGAAGCTATAAGAGATTATTATAATGAGACGGGAATCAGGATCGGAATGAAACCCGCAGGAGGTATCAAGACGGCAAAAGATGCAATTGCATATTTGGTTTTAGTAAATGAAACACTCGGAGACGAATGGCTTACGCCGGATCTTTTCAGACTCGGAGCAAGTTCAGTGCTGAATGATTTGCTGATGCAGATTGACAAACAGAGGACGGGGTTTTATCAGGGTGCGGATTATTATACTCTGGATTGAGTGTATGGAGTGTATGGAGTGTATGGAGTGTATGGAGTGAGTCGAGAAAAAGTACTTAAAAAGAGTTTCATAAATGTTAAAGAAGAATACAGTTAATTGTTTTGTAGGTGTCTTTCTGTTTTTAGTGATAAGCATTCAGAAAATTTATTCACAGGATAAGATCGTTGAAAAAGAAATCAATGTTGATTCTTACAGGATATTTTTAACATATAATGACAATGCATTTTTTACGGGAAGTCTGGAAATATTTGACAAATATAATAATTCCGTATTCTATGCCGACAGTTTTTATACTCAGTATAACAGTGATACGGTTATTGATCTGAACGCTGAAGGAAGCAGAGAACTTATACTTGACCTCAGTACAGGAGCTACAATGTATGATTACAATATGTTTCTTATCTTTGATCTCAGTAAAAAATATATTGAGCCGTTTGAGATTCACAATGCTCAGATTGTTACAGGCATTGACGAACAACCGAAAATAGAGAGTGAAGTAAGGTTAAGTCCGAATTATCTCGGAGCAGGTTATGCATATTCATTAAAGTATGAAGACGGTAAAATGATCTTAGAGACTGATCCGTCCGAAAGTAAAGTTCTGAAGAGTCTTGATATGAAGGAAAGAGACATACTCGAACAGATTGAAGGATATGATTCTGAAACAGATGAATGTTCTGAAGAAAGTCAGGTACAGGTTTATTACGAAGCATATATTACTCAAAAGAAAATTCTCGGACAGGAAAGCAAGGGCTGGAAATTTTTTGACAGTCATTACAAATGCAAAGATAAAAAAAGAGTAAAAGAAGATCTGAAAAAAATAGTTTATGAAAATTCTAAATACATTTCAGATCCGTTAAACTACAAATTCAGTAAATTAAAAAACTAAAAATATCATGGCGGAAATACAGGAATACAAAGGAAATAAAACACTGAACCTCAACCCCGAAAGCAAGTTTTCCTTTTCATTCGGACTAGCAAAAGCTAAACTCATACTTGAGAATATTGACGTGATTAAGAAGTTCGTCGAGACAGAAGGAAAGGATCTCGGTGAGTTTGCAAAGAAAGAGGATGAGAGCACTCAGTAAGAATATTAATTGAGTAAAGAAAATAAATTATTTTGAATTAAACCGCTGATGAAAATATTCATCACAGAAAAAACTGATCATGAAAATACAAACCGGAAAAAAAATTAATATTGTTTCGAACGGAAAAAGCAACGGTCTCAAATCAAACGGAGTATTGAAAAAAACCGTCTGGGAGTATTCAAAATCAATTGAAGATTCCAAACACATTAAGTTAAAAAGCGAATATGATCTTTTCATCGGAGGGAAATGGATAAAGACGAAAAAGTATTTTGAAACGATCAATCCGTCGAATGAAGAAGTGATCGCGAAAGTCGCTTATGCATCAAATGAAGATGTGAATAAAGCCGTGAATGCCGCAGAGAAAGCTTATGATAAGGTCTGGAGTAAAATATCTCCAAAAGAACGGGGTAAATATATTTTCAGAATAGCGAGGATACTTCAGGAAAAAGCCAGAGAGTTCGCAGTGATCGAATCCATGGACGGAGGAAAGCCCATTAAGGAATCAAAGTCCGTTGACATTCCGCTTGCACTGGCGCACTTTTTTTATTATGCGGGATGGGCTGATAAACTTGAATTTGCATTTCCCGGAAGAAAGGTTTCGTCGATAGGAGTTGCAGGACAGATTATTCCGTGGAATTTTCCTTTGTTAATGGCAGCATGGAAAATAGCGCCGGCTCTTGCCTGCGGAAATACTGTTGTGATAAAATCAGCAGAGACCACTCCCCTGACATTGTATAAGCTTGCTGAAGTGATGGAAGAAGCGGGACTGCCTGAAGGAGTAGTGAATATAATTTCCGGAGACGGATCAACCGGCGCTGCAATTGTCAGCCATCCGAAAACAAAGAAGATAGCATTTACGGGTTCGACTGAAGTAGGAAAGCTCATTATGAGACAGACAGCAGGAACAGGTAAAAAACTCACTCTTGAATTAGGCGGCAAAGCTGCGAATATAATTTTTGAAGATGCACCGATAGATGCAGCGATAGAAGGAATCATAAACGGAATATACTTCAATCAGGGTCATGTATGCTGTGCCGGATCAAGGCTGCTCGTTCAGGAAAGCATAAAGGATGTTGTAATAAAAAAATTAAAATACAGACTGAAATCTCTCAGAGTGGGCGATCCGCTTGACAAGAATACTGATGTCGGAGCTATCAATTCGAAAATGCAGTTAGACAGGATAAAGGAACTTGTGCAATCGGGAATCAATGAAGGCGCAAAAATATATCAGAGTGAATGCAGTCTGCCTCAGAGAGGATACTGGTTCAGACCTACATTCTTCAGCGATGTCGCTCAGTCTCACAGAATTGCAAATGAAGAAATATTCGGACCCGTGCTGTCAATACTTACATTCAGAACACCTGCTGAAGCCATTGAAAAAGCCAATAATACATTTTACGGATTGTCGGCAGGCGTATGGACGGATAAAGGTTCAAAAATTTTTAAAACTCTCAGTAAACTCAGAGCCGGAGTTATCTGGTCGAATACATTCAACAAATTCAATCCTGCATCACCGTTCGGCGGATACAAGGAAAGCGGATTCGGAAGGGAAGGCGGACGGCACGGGCTTGAAGCGTATTTAAAGTAAATTAAAAATTACGAATTAAGAATTACGAATTGTGTTTTAGCTTGCTTAAATCAATTTGAATTTAAAATAATATTGGACAATAAAATCATACAGGTAAAGGATCTTGTAAAAAAATACGGAGACCTGACTGCAGTAAACGGGATAAGTTTTGACGTTTACAAAGGAGAGATATTCGGACTGCTCGGTCCCAACGGAGCAGGGAAGACTACTACTCTTGAGATAATGGAAACTTTGCGGGACAAGACAAGCGGAGAAGTTGTTATTGACGGACTGTCAGTTGATAAAGATCAGAATCTGATAAAAAAGATCATCGGAGTTCAGCTTCAGGCAGCCGGATATTATCCAAATTTGTATCTGAATGAACTGCTGGAATTGTTTGCCGGATTATATAACGTAGATGCAGATCCGGATGAAATACTAAAACTTGTTGATCTTAACGAAAAGACCGGATCAAAATTCAAAGAACTGTCAGGCGGACAAAAACAAAGGTTTTCAATATGTACAACTCTGATAAACAATCCGAAAGTAATTTTCCTTGATGAACCAACTACCGGACTCGATCCGCAGGCAAGAAGAAACCTGTGGGAACTGATCAGGACAATCAGGGAAAAAGGAACTACTGTTATGCTTACGACTCATTATATGGACGAAGCGGAAATATTATGCGACAGGGTTGGTATTATAGATAACGGTAAGATCCTTACAATTGATACTCCTGACAGTCTTATTGATAAACTTCTTCAAAAAGGATTTCAAAGAAAAAAACAAATAAGACCAGCTTCACTCGAAGATGTTTTTCTTAATCTTACCGGTCATGAAATGAGAGATGAATAATTTATACCGGAAATTTTATCAACAATAATGCAGACAGAAAATATTAAATACAGTCAGCTCAGAGCAATGACGGCAATAACGAAAGCAAGTCTGAGAGCCATTGTCAGGAACCCTTCGGCGGTTGTTTTTAATCTGATATTCCCGCTGATATTCATAATTGTATTCGGATTTATAAGCGGAGGCCGATTCAGGATTGATGTTGCGGTAGATAAAAATTCGGATCGTGAAAGCGCTCTTTATAAAAGTCTTGATAGTATAGAATCAGTTAAGATTTTATCCGAACTTAATGAAGCTGAGATTCAGTCTGAACTAGAAAAGGGCAGAATAGATGCCGTTGTCAATATTCAGAAAAATGAAAACGGTAATGAAACAGTGATCATTAAAACAACCAAAGCATCTCCCGAAAGAGGAGATTTTTTCAAGATGATGCTGAATGAAATTATCTCAAAGCAGAATTCAGGATTAAAAAAATCAGGAATTCCTGTAACGGAGATCAGAGAGGAAGTTGTCGAAGGCAGGAAATACAGGACAATTGATTTCATACTTCCCGGTCAGCTCGGATTTTCACTTCTGAGTGCCGGTGTATTCGGAACTGCTTTCATTTTTATCAGTCTCAGGCAGACACTTGTCATTAAGAGATTTTTTGCAACGCCGGTCAGTAAAAGTATCATTCTGATCGGTGAATCTCTGAGCAGACTTATCTTTTCAATTTTCAGCGCCGTAATAATAATACTGATCGGAAATTTATTCTTCGGGTTTACGCTTGTGAACGGAGTAATAACATTTCTCAACATGATGGTTCTTTCTGTAATCGCTCTTTCAGTTTTTCTTGGATTCGGGTTTGTAGTTTCCGGAATTGCAAAAAATGAAAACGCCGTTCCGCCGATAGCGAATTTAATCACTCTGCCTCAGTTCCTTCTAGCAGGCACATTTTTTCCGATTTCAAATTTTCCCGAATGGCTGCAGCCGGTAAGCAAAGCATTGCCGCTTACATATCTTAATGAGGCGATGAGAAAAATATCTTTTGAAGGCGCGAACTTGTTTGATGTAAGGTATGATATTCTTATCCTGCTGCTTTGGGGAGTTGTTGTCTATGCGATTGCTGTGAAAGTATTCAAGTGGGAATGATAGTGATTTGGGATGGGAAATTTATGATTTTGGATTTGCACTTTAAGGTCTCTTCTTCCATGGCTCAACCTTCCCCACAACAAATGTATCTTCATCTTTTTTCAAAGCGTCAATTACTCCGTTGCTGATCTCAGTATTTGTCAGCCATCTTGATTTGTCATCTTCAGTTACAAATCCCAGAATAATTTTTTTATATATTATATTTTTAAATCTGTAGAAAAGCTGTTCGAAATCTTCACTGATCACCAATGGATCAGCATATGCGCTTCCGAGTACATGAAAATATTTTACCGGTATGTTTGCTTCGTTTAATATTTCTGCAATTATATGAGGCGCTTCCGGAGCGGTGGAATGAAGCCAGCATACAGCAGTTTCAACTGGTCCGTAAATGTTAACTGCGTTGTTGAGTTTTAATCTGAGTTGTTCGTAATCCGAATAATCAACTCTTACGGGATTAATAAATCCCGAACTTCCTTTTGACATAATAAGCTCTTCGAATTTTCTGTGATCCCTGCCGATAACGGAAACAGTCATTCCGTGAGATGCAAAATAAATCGAAACATCTTTGAGCATTCCCGTTCCTCCGGCGACAAGTACATGAGACATTAAATGAAAATGTAAATTAGATTAAAAAGATTTGATAATTGTTAGAAGTGCTGATGTTAAAATTTTTTAAAGATAATTTTCGAGTTCCTCTTCATCAGAAACAAGAACTTCCCTTGCATTCGAACCGTTCTTAGGTCCTACTATGCCGGCTTCTTCAAGCTGATCCACGATCCTTGCAGCTCTTGCATAACCAAGTTTTAGTCTTCTCTGAAGAGTGGAAGTTGAACACTGCTGAAGTTTGAATATAAGTCTCGCCGCATCGCCGAAGAGTTCATCCCTGTCGTCAATATCTCCGTACATCGAGTCTTTTCTCTTTTCAATAATTGAAGGAAGAAGATATGGTTTTGTAAATCCCTGCTGCTCCTCGATATACTCTGCAAGTCTTTCACATTCGTCAGTTGAAATGAATGCGTTCTGAATTCTTCTTGGTTTGGATGAAGCGGAAGACAGATAAAGCATGTCACCGTTTCTGAGAAGCTGATCAGCTCCGCCCATATCTAAAATTGTCCTCGAATCAATTTTCGAAGCTACCTGATATGCGATCCTTACCGGAAAGTTAGCCTTGATAACACCGGTGATCACATCTACCGATGGACGCTGTGTTGCTACGATGAGGTGAATCCCGACTGCTCTTGCCATCTGAGCAATTCTTGCAATGGGTTCTTCAATTTCTCTTTTTGCTGTGATCATGAGATCTGCAAGTTCATCTATTATCACAACTATGTATGGCATTTTTTTATGCCTGATAACATCATTATCCTTAAGTTTTCCTTCTGCATACTTTTCATTATAAGCGTCAATATTTCTTACTCCTGCATTTGCAAGTTTATCATATCTGTTTTCCATTTCACACTCGACGCTCTTAAGCACTGATACTGCGTTTGAAGGACTTGTAACAATGCTTTCGTTTATGTCAGTGGATGTTGCCAGATAATGTTTCTTTAATTTCGAATAAAGACTAAGCTCGATCTTCTTCGGATCAATCATTACAAATTTCAGATCCGTCGGATGTTTCTTGTATAAAAGACTTGCTATGACAGTATTAATGCCGACGCTTTTCCCGGAGCCCGTAGCTCCTGCGATCAGCAGATGCGGCATCTTTGCAAGATCATCTATGAAAATTTCTCCGTCAATTGTTTTGCCGAATGCAACAGGTAGACTTAATGTACTTGCTTTAAATTTCTGAGAGGAAAGCAGACTTTTTATTCTGACAAGCTGCGCCTTTTTATTCGGAATCTCAACACCGACTGTTCCTTTACCCGGAATAGGAATGATCATCCTTATTCCTTTTGCTTTCATTGCAAGAGCAATGTCGTCCTGCAGAGATTCTATTTTTGAAAGCTTAACATCTGCTGCGGGCACAAGTTCATACAATGTTACTACAGGACCAGGAGTCGCAAAAACCTTTTCGACTTCAATTCCGAATTTCAGAAGTTTTGCCTGAAGGAGCCTTCCGTTTTCTGTCAGTTCTTCGTTTGGAATAGTATCAAACTCTTCTTTAGTAGGTTCGATAAGCAATTCAACGCCCGGGAATTTATACTTCTCAAGTTTCTCTTCTACGAAATCATCTTCTTTGTTACTTTTTAAACTGTCAACTTCGTTTGAATTTTCCGGATTAACATCAATTTCACTTATGTTTGTTTTTTCAGAGATATTACTTACAAGTTCAGGAGCTTTTTTATTTTCTCTCGGCTTTTTTTCTTTTATAATGATCTGCGCAGTTTCTTCCTGTTTAGGTCTGTTGATCTCTGTTTCTTTTATCAGATCTTCTTCCTGCTGATTTTCCTGTGAAACTGATTTGCTATATTTTTTTACTAATATCTTTTCACGCTCCTTCTTCATTGCTTCGACCAAAGCATTATCTTCACTATCAGGCTTTGCATCCGGTGCTGACTTTTTAACGGACTTCTCTGATTGTTTTAAATCATTTATATCTGTAAGTTCTTCTTTTTCCTTATTAAAATTATCTTTAACTCTTTCGGCAAAAAGTTTAAACCTTGCAAACGATTTAATAATATTTCCGTCAATGAGAAGCAAAGAAAGAAGGACGGCGGAAATTGCAAAAAACACAGATGCTCCGACGCTTCCGAGAGTCTGATAAAATATATTTGAAAGGAAATCTCCGGTCGTGCCGCTGAGATGCGATGAAAAATTTTCCGGACCCGAAAATATTTTTATAAGACCGAATGAAGAAGACAGTACCATCATCAGCAGTATTGAATATATGCTGAACTGAACTGTTGACGACAATGCTTTTTTTCTAATGAGATTTATTCCGAATGAAATAAAAACTACAGCAATGATGACAGAGAAATATCCGAACAGATTGGTTACAAAATAATCCGAGACATAAGCGCCGGCTATACCCAGCCAGTTTATAGTTACAAATACTTTAGAATATGATTCCTTTCTGAATATATCAATGAATTGAAGTCTTTCTAATGTAGACTGATCCTTATCTGAATAAGAGATTACTGACAAAGCCAGTAAAACTCCGAATACCAGTAATAAAAATCCGAGTATTTGTTTTTTTGATTCAGTGGAAATGCTGAAATCGTCTTCTGAAGATTTGTATTTTTGGCGGGAAGAGCCAGAAGAAACGGTTTTTTTATTTAAGCGCGGCTGTTTGCTTTTTTTCATAAAAAAAATTTATTGGAAAATTATGTTTCGCTTACTTTTTCTTTTCCTTCTTCCCGTTTATCTCCGATATTTACACGTTTCATTTTCGATCTCTTGTCTGATTCACCTTCAAAACTTTCCTTAAGTTTTATTACTCCGTTTCTGTATATCGGAATACAGGGATAAGAATCTATTCTAGAACAAACTTCCAGATCTTTTTCAAAACCTATGGCAGTCAGATATTTCCCGTGTTCAGATAACTGAAACATCTTAAGAATTTTTTCCTGCGAAGGCACGTTCATCAGCATCGCAAGGTCATTGGATAAATTAGCGGCAGCAATTTCAGAATCTTTAAACTCAATATTCTTTCCTGAATTAAGTTTATTCAGAAGCATTCCTGCACATACAGCGTCTTCAAGACAGAAGTCATTTAACTTGCCAGAACAGATGATTGTGAAATCTTCATCAATTGTATTAACATAATCCACAATGGCGGACATATTTACAAAGCTGCACATAAGACATAGCTTAGTGAATTTCGATTTCATGATTGCGAGAGTTCCGTTCGTTGTACTGAATATCATGGATTTATCCCTGATAACTTCAGAGGTATACTCAAGCGGGGAATTTCCCAGATTAAAACCATCAACAATCTTTCCGTTCCTTTCGCCGCAAAGAATGGAATTCTTCGAACCTTTTGCAACGCGAACGGCTGTCGCTATATTCTCTGTAGGAATAATCTCTTTTGCTCCGTTTGTTAACGCAACGGCAATAGTAGATGTAGCTCTTAATACGTCAAGAATAATTACATTCTTGTCCTTTAAAGTAAGATCATCCTGTACCAAAGATTGTGTCAGTAATATATTAATGCTTTTCATTTCGTAAAACTTAATCCTTTCGTTCTCTTTTTATTTTTATCAGAAAAAAATCGTTTTTAAATAAAAGGTGTTTTTGTAATTGTTGCTTTTATTTTCTTGTCTCTGACCGCAATCTCCACCGGAGTTCCGGTCTTGTTGAATCCTTTGTCAATATATGCAAGCCCTATGTTTTTGTTTAGCATCGGCGACATGCTTCCGCTTGTTACGACGCCGATTTTTTTATCTCCGGAAAAAACTTCCTGACCGTGTCTGGCTACCGACCTGTCTTCAACAATAAATCCTACAAGTTTTTTATCCTGCGTTTCTTTAGCTTTTAAAACTGCTTCCTTACCGTTGAAGTCACCCTTGTCAGCTTTTGTGATCCAGCCAAGTCCGGCTTCTATTGTATTGTTTGATTCATCCATATCATTTCCGTATAATCTGAAAGCATGTTCAAGTCTTAAAGTATCTCTTGCACCGAGTCCCACTGGCTTTATTCCGAATTCCTTTCCCGCCTCAAAAATTGCATTCCAGAGATCTTCGGATTTTTTAACATCAGATGAAGTATAAAGCTCAAAACATACTTTCTCTCCTGTGTAACCTGTGTGTGAAATAATCGCTTCCTGTCCTGCTATTTTTCCTGAAACAAATTTGTAATATTCTATTTCAGATAAATTTACATCTGTAAGTTTCTGAAGTGTGGCTAAAGAATTTTTTCCCTGAACCGCAAGCAGAGAAGTTTCATCGGAAATATTTTTTAATGTTACATCTCCTGATAAATTTTCCTCCATCCATTTGATGTCTTTATCAATATTCGAAGCATTAATTACCAGCATGTAATGATCTCCGCAGTTATATACAAGCAGATCATCAACTATTCCCCCGTCCTTAAGACACATCGCTGAATACTGAACATCACCTTTCTCAAGCTTTGAAACATCATTTGTAGTCAACCTCTGAACGAAGTCAAATGCATCTTTGCCGCGGACTTCCACTTCACCCATGTGCGAAACATCGAATACACCTACCGATTCCCGCACTGCTTTATGCTCTGCAATAATGCCTTCATACTGCACAGGCATTTCATATCCTGCAAAATCAACAAGCTTTGCGCCGTACTTTTTGTGAATGTTATTGAATGCTGTTTTTTTCAAATTATAATATTTTAAACTTCTAATATTTCAGATAATGATAATGATTTTGCTGCATATAAAAGACATGCTCTTATATCTTCTTTCTCCAAAATCGGATAATCTTCCATAATTTTATTTTCGGATTCACCGCCTGCAAGTTTTTCTAAAATTATTTCAACTGTTAAGCGGGTACCTCTGATTGTCGGCTTTACAACCATTACTTTTGGGTTAATGGTAATTCTGTCTAATAAATTGTGTTCCATAAAATCCGATTAAAAATTTATAAATCTAATTTTGTTCCTGTTAGCGACTATGAATATATTTTCCAGTAAAAAATCAATTCAGTTCTTCTTCATTTCCCAATTTATTTAGCTGAAAAATTATTAATCAACTATTCAGCTTTTCCCAGTCTTTCAGAAATGTACTCAGACCGATATCCGTAAGCGGATGTTTTGCAAGCTGCTCTATTACTTTGAACGGCATCGTTGCAATATCAGCTCCGATAAGAGCGCTGTCCACAAAATGTATCGGATGTCTGACAGAAGCGACAAGCACCTGCGTCTGATAATTATAATTTCCGTAGATCTGAACGATCTGCTGAATAAGTTCCATACCGTTCTGCGAAATATCATCAAGTCGTCCTACAAACGGACTGATAATGTATGCTCCGGCTTTCGCAGCCAGCAATGCCTGAGATGCGGAGAAACACAGCGTCACATTAGTTCTGATCCCTTCTTCCGAAAATATTTTTACCGCTTTTAGACCTTCTTTTATGAGAGGAACTTTCACAACTATATTCTTGTGTATCTTTGCAAGTTCTCTTCCTTCCTTTAACATTGCATCGCAAGTTACTGAAACCACTTCAGCGCTGATGTCACCATCTACAATTGCGCAGATCTTTTCAAGCATTGATCTGAAATCTTTATGCCCTTCTTTTGAAACAAGTGACGGATTTGTAGTGACGCCATCAAGTATTCCCATATCCGCAGCATCTTTTATCTCATTAAGATTAGCGGTATCTATGAATATTTTCATATATGTAATTTAACTTTATAATAATTATTTAACTGATAGAAAAATAGGTATAATAAATATTTATATAAAGTGAGAATGTGCTGAATAAAATATATTGACCGATGGGATTAGCCGAGGAATTTTTTTCAAAATATCTTCTGCTTTTTAAAATCAATATCATTAAAAGACTGTTGCTGATTTTTAAACTATAATCTTCCGGTAATGATTAAGTAAAAAAGAATACTAAAAACCGGAAGTTTTTATCCTGTCAGCAGTCCGGATAATTCAAATTCCTTTAATACATTTGAAATGAGTATATCTTTCCGGAAATAATTTTCCGGATTCAATGCCCTGAAAAATTTATTTAAGGCTGTTTGACGGTACAATTTCACCTCTGTGACATGTCGTGCAGTTTATTGTCGCTTCTTTTGATTCGATTTCTTTTATGTCTTTGATCATAGTCCTGATCTGACCTGACATCTTCATCATTTCCCGTGCAATTTGTTTTTCCTTTTTCTCATTTGAAGCCCAGTCGCCAGTATTGTGACAATGATCGCAGCCAACACCAAGCGCTCTGCTGAATCCTTTATTCATAATATTAGCGATCCTTCCCGCCGGGACACCTTTCATTATCTGTATATCACTGAATACTGAATCAGCGGAAACTTCTTCTTTGCCTTTTATATTCTCGCTGACTTTATCCACAAAGTATTGCTTTGCCGTTTCAAGTGAATCTGAATAATTGTCGCTGCTTTCAAATGAGTTTATGTTTGTAAGACCATAAATTAAAAAGATTATTGCAGGTAAAACTAAGATCAATGAAGATTTTTTCATGAAATGAATTAGAAGTTTAAAATTATTTATTCTGTTTATTCAATTTAAGAACTTACGGTTAAATAAAAAATCTATTTTAAGTAACTCAGACTGACTGCTTAAATATAAATTTTAAATTAACGTAATTCCGCAGATATTTTCTGTAAATGCATTAACAGCAAAAAACAATCAGTGCATCTGCGGTTAGTATTAAAAAATTTTTATGTATTTAAACTGATTAAAATAATTTAAACTTTAACCTAGCAGAAGAAATAATTAATTATGGAGATATTTATATAACTGTTTTGAGAATAAACCGATTTGCTTTATATTCAGGAAAAATTGAATTCTGATATTATGTGTTATCTTTTGAATAATATCCTGCATCCTATGGACTTTGTTTCTTTGACTTTTACTTCGCTGCCTGTCAATAGCGCATCAACTGCATCAGCAGCGTATTTATTAATTACTTTTCCGGGCTCAGCGCCGTTGTCATCTATCGCTCCGCTATATTTTATTACCCACTCATTGTTTTCCTTCCATATCACAAAAGCGTGAGGAGTTTTCTGAGCTCCGAAATCTTTAGCAACAGTCTGTTCACCGTCAAACAAATACGGAAAATTGAAATTCTCTGATTCGGATTTCCGTATCATCTTTGTGTAAGAGTCTTCTTCAAACTCTGCCGTATCAGTCGAACTTATGGCAATAAGCGGAACTCCGGAATCTCTGTATTTTGCATTCAGTTCGTTCATCCTCTGCGGATAAAGTTTTGCAAAAGGACAGTGATTGCAAGTAAAGATAATAATGAATCCTTTGGCATCCGGATAATCCGAAAGTGAGACTTGCTTTCCGTCTACATTCATCAGATTAAAATCTTTTACTGATTTTCCGGCCGGAGTTTCATTTTCATAATTGCTGAAACTCATAAACAATACTGCCGGAATGATAAGCGTCAGTTTTGCAATGAGTTTTAAAATATTAATAAACTTAAACCGTGAATAAAATATTTTATGCATCTCTATAATTAAAATTAATAACTAAAAAAATTATCTGAAACAAATTATTAATTACTGTTTGATAAATTTAACAGTGCTTAACTTTTTTGTTCTATCATCAGTCAGTTGTAAAAAGTAAATACCCGCTGATAAATTTGTAATATCAATGCCGTTCTGTATCTGCGGCTTCGGAAGCATATAAAGCATTTTTCCGGCAGAGTTAAATATCCGGATGTAATAAATTCCCGAACTAAGATCCGAAGCATTTTGTCCCGGAAATGATACATTAAGTTTATTACTTGCCGGATTCGGGAAAAGTGAAAATTCGGGAATGACCTCCGGAGCTTCATTTATCCCGCTGGTGCCGGTATTCTTAACTATGAACTGTCCCATCATTCCTTCGTCTTCATGCAATGCAATATGACAATGATACATGAACGGGTGCAGCGTATCCGCAAAGTCGTCAAATCTCGTTATAAACCGGATCGTCTCTCCCGATTTAATAAAAACAACATCTTTCCATCCCTTTTCATAAGCAGGCGGAGCAACTCCGTTCCTTGTTAATATATTGAACTGAACATCGTGAATGTGAAACGGATGTCCTAATCCTGAAGTACTTACTATCTTCCAGATCTCGGTATTATTAAGAGGAACATTATAGTTTATATAATTTATATCAAACAATTTGTGATTGATCACAAATGAAATACCCGGATTTCCTGCTATGTTTGTATCTGATATAGTAAGATTTCTGGTAAGCTGTGCTGAAGCTTCATTGTAATAATTATTTGTTGTCAGTGCTGAAGGTATTGATGTAATTGGTGAAGGTGTCTGTGCTGTTACATTCAGTTTTAAAATGTTAAAATCAATCCGCGCCAAGCCGTTATAAAATGGATTACCCGGAGGGAATACATCACCGCCCGGAATATTCTGCGGAAGTACTGAATTAAATGCTTTAAGATTTACTGTCTGACCAAGCTGACCTGTGAAGTTCACGAGTATTTCAATTCTTTCTCCGGCAGACAAAAGGTAACGCGTTACAGCTACCGGGGCGTCAAGAAGTCCTCCGTCAGAGGTTATCACATAAAAAGTTCTGTTATCACTGAATCCGAGATTGTAAGATCTTTCGGGAGATGCATTTAAAACTCTCATTCTGACAACCTGCGCAGGCACATTCTGCTGCGGACGAAGTACTCCGTTTACCATCATTGAGTCTCCGTAAGGAACATCCTGTATCTGGTTGGAAGTATTGAATCTTCTGTCGGTTAATGCTAAAGGAATATCATCGACGCCGTAATTTCTCGGAAGGGGAAGAGCGTTTTCTACAGCGTCACGAATTATTATCATTCCTCCTAATCCGTTGTTAAGTTGTGTCTGAGCCATCATGTGAAGATGCGGATGATACCAGTACAGACCTGCATTGTTTGTTACCTGCCAGTACGGCTGCCATACAGTTCCCGGAGGGATCGGCTGATGCGGACCTCCGTCCATGACTGCCGGCAGATGCATTCCGTGCCAGTGTATGGTAGTAGTATCCTGTAAACGGTTGTTTACATTTAAATGAATCAGATCACCCTTATTCCAGATCAAAGTCGGTCCCCACCAGTTACCGTTTATAGCTTCGGTAATTGTCTGATTGCCGGGAATAATCTGTTTGAAAGTGTCACGGGCGGCAAGATTAAAATTTGTTCCGCTTAATGTATCAGGTATCCAGAGTGTATTATACTGAGCATTGGCTGTTAAAGAAACTAACAAAAGTAACAGAGTGCAGATTTTTTTTAACATATTTAATTTTAAGTTTAATGATTAGACGCTGTAATTCATAAATACCTGCGCGCAGTAAAATTTTTTGTTATTTATTTATATCCCGTGACATTAATTCCTTTGAATTAATAATATTATGTAACTATGTTGTTGCCAACAAATAATTTACAACCTTTGAACGGATATCTTATTGTAATTCATGAAGACTGACGAATCCGAACTTATAGAAAAGTTAAAACTTGGCGATGAAAAAGCTTTTCGGATTCTGTTTGATCTTTATAAAAGCAATGTCTATAACACTGCAGCAGGTTTTCTTACCAATGTGAATGATGCAGAAGATGTTTCTCAGGAAGTATTTATTCAGATATTCAAATCAATCAATCATTTTAAGGAAAATTCAAAACTGTCTACTTGGATATACAGAATCACAGTTACAAAGTGTCTTGACCTTTTAAGAAAAAAGAAAACAAAGAAACGCTTTGCTTTTTTCGTTGATTTATTTGAGAATGACGAAAAAGATAAAGAAGAAATTTTTGTTAATTATGAACACCCTGGAGTTCAGACCGATAAACTTGAATTATCAAAAATTCTTTTTAAAGAAATAGATAAGCTGCCTGACAATCAGAGGATTGCCTTTGTATTGAACAAAGTGGAAAAGCTGGCATATCAGGAAATCAGTGAGGTCATGGGAATATCAGTTCCTGCAGTTGAGTCTCTTATATTCAGAGCAAAGTCAGGTCTAAAAAAAAGATTAGAAAAATATTTTAATTCCTGACCGCAGGGTTTTTAAATTTTCAGCGTCTAAATAATTAAGCATTAAAAAATGTAATATTCTTAATATGGAAACTAACAAAAAAGCCGAAGATATTTTGCATAGTATTGACAATATGAATAAAGCTGTTCCAGATGATCTTTTGTTTAATAAAATTCTGAACTCATACCAAGAAAACGATAAAAATTTTTTAAAAGAAAACAGTAATATAGGAAAGTATGCTTTAGCATTTGCCGTATTAGTCATAATTAATATTTTTACTTTTTTTAGCATTGAAAGAAATTCTGAAAACAATTCTTTGAACAGTTATAATAATTATTCAAAGTCGGTAAATGAATTCGCAAAAACTTATTTTTCTGAAACTGATGAATACAATTACAATAAATAATGAATTACTTCGATAAAAATAAAATCCTTTCTGCGGCAGTTATTTTATTGTTAATGATAAATCTCGGCATACTCGGACTTTTATGGTTTGAAAGATCGCCAAAGACTTCGCCGTACAGATTGCCTCCGCCTCCAATGGATGGCAGGCATCCTTCTGAAAAAATGCCGCCTGACGGAGGTCCGAAAGAATTTCTTATCCGCGAACTAAAGTTTAGCGAGAAGCAAATACAGGATTTCGTAAAATTAGTTGATGAACATCAGACCGATATGAGGAGATTAAGAGACAGGATAAGAAATAAAAAAACCGAACTCTGGGATAACATTTCTAAATCAGGTTCTGAAACCGGTAATTCCGATTCAATAGCTTCGGAGATAGCAAACGATCAGAAGCAGATTGAACTTGTAACATTCAGGCATTTTCAGAAAGTAAGAGAACTTTGTGACGATACGCAGAAGAAAAAATTCGATGAAGTGATAAAAGAAGCGCTTAATATGATGGGACAGAATAATACCCCTCCGGGTCCGCGTTAACTTAAAATGTTTATGAAAAAAAAATTTATAATTATTTTATTATCGTTAGTCATTTGTTCCTGCGGAAGGAATGAACAAAATGCAGACCATCCGGACATTTCACAGGCTAATAAAATTAAGTTTGATTTTAAGTCCGACTTTGATGCCTCGGGTAAGATGACAGTTACATCAACGGAGATAAATGATCTTAAAAGAGTCAGCTGTATAAAAAATATTATCAGTTACGATCCGTTTACTTATGTCTATTGCGCTTCTACAGGTTCCATGAGTTTTTATAAAGACAGCACGCTCATTGTTACGATGGTTTTTAACACGCTTCCCGATCTGAAACACATTGCATTCAATTACAACGGAAAGCTAATCGCCATGTGCCTTTCCGGAGAAAATGCAAAACTTCTTGAAAGCTTTAAAAATTAATTTGAAAAATAAAATAACTCATATTGAAAATTCTTCTTTTGGCATTCTTTGTCCTGACGGGAACTTTTGTTAATGCGCAGATCACTCCCGAAATTTATTCATGGAAGCAAAACACTACCGGCGTTACTGGATACAACGGAATACCCGCAGACGTACAACAAGTTTTTTATTCCGCAAATTACGCTTATGTAAAATGCACAGGCATTCCTTCATATACTATCGGTCCATGGGCAATGAATCCTAATACGCCTGCCAATCAGAACTGGGTATTTAAGATTTCAAGATTTCCGGTTCCGGATCCGACGCCTTCTGTTGCAGGTAACGGACAGATCGGTGTTCTTACAAACGGAGTTGTTCTATTTAACGGAGGCGACGCAATGTCATATAATAATCTGAACATCTGGCACAGACTTGCGCAGTATTTTGAAGCCGTGAGTTTTGATACGTCCGGCGGGCATCCGTCGCCGCAAAGAGCATATCATTATCACATCAATATGAAAAAATTATATTCCCCGGATTCTACGGCGCACTCTCCGATACTCGGATATATGTTTGACGGATATCCGCTTTACGGACCTTACGGATATTCAAACACAAACGGAACCGGAGGAATCAGAAGAATGAAAACGGGATTTGTAAAAAGAAATATTACGACGAGAACCACTTTGCCGGACGGAACAGTTTTGCCTTCAAATCAATGGGGACCTGCCGTGAGCTCTCAGTATCCTCTGGGATGTTTCACGGAAGATTACGAACCTGCCGTTAGTAATTTCGATCTGGATTCTCATAACGGAAGATTCTGCGTTACGCCTGAATATCCGTCCGGAACTTATGCTTATTTTATTACAATTGATTCACAGGGAAATCCTGAATATCCTTACATAATCGGAAGCACTTTTTACGGGGATGTTGTCGCCGGCAATACTCCTCCCGGAGGTCATGTAACCATTACCGAACCTGTAACTCAGTACATTATTACAGGCATTGAAAACAACAGCGAGCCGGTTGGCTTAGATCTGTTTCAGAATTATCCTAATCCTTTTAATCCTGAAACAAACATTAAATTTAAAATTGACAAACCGGGTCTTGCTACTCTCAAAGTTTATGATAATTCCGGAAAGGAGATCGCTTCTTTGTTAAATGAAAAACTTATTGCAGGAACTTACATTGTGAAATTCGACGGAAGCTCATTTGCTTCAGGAGTGTATTATTATTCTTTAACGGCAAAGGATTTTAAGCAGACGAAGAAGATGATGCTGATCAAGTAGAGTGGGGTTGTCAAAAAAAGCCATTATTACATTAATGTTATTCCCGTGATAGGGACTGTCTCAAAACTATCAAAATTTTTTAAACACAGAGACACAGAGAACTTCTTTTTCATTTCGTTTTTGCTTCTGTGTCTCTGCGTCTCTGTGTTGATCTATATGTTTTGAGACAGTTTCGAAAGCCGGTGGTACCCACTTGGGTCATGTAGAATGTAAATCAGCTTTTTTATATTTCCAATTTAACTTAATCCAAACTTTTTGGACTGCCCCACACTATTTCTTCCTGTTCCAGAATAGATAAAACGGTATTCCGCTCAGCACAAGCACAAGTCCGATGCCCGCATCTCTTGGATTTTGTATAATAGTCACAACTACAAGCGTGATGCAGAACAAAACAAAAATAAACGGAACTACCGGATAACCCATCGCTTTATATGGTCTGTGAGATTCTTTCATTTTTTTTCTGAGAATGAATACTCCGAAAGCTCCGGCTCCGTAAAAAATAAATGATGCGAAAATAAGCATGTCCGTAAGCTGATCGAATGTTCCTGACAGTACAAGCACTGATGCCCACATTCCCTGCATAAGCAATGAAGTATAAGGAGTTTTGAATTTAGGATGAACATTACCCGCCGATTTAAAAAATAAATTATCGCGAGACATTGCAAAATAAATTCTCGATGATGCGAGTATAGTGCCGTTCGTAGTTCCGAATGTGGAAATCATAATCAGTATTGAAATGAAAAAAGCTCCGCCGTTTCCGATGAACTTTCTTAAAACCTCCACTGCAATAATAGTATTTTCTTTATTGGCGATTTCTATGATCTCGTTTACAGGCATTACATACAAATATACAAAATTTGTCAGAAGATAAATTGCCATTACAATACCAACTCCCGTAAACAAAGCAAGCGGAATATTGCGTTTAGGATTTTTTATTTCTCCGCCAAGGTATCCGATATTATTCCATCCGTCATAAGCCCAGAATGCTCCGAGCATAGCGGCAAACATTGCTCCGAATAATCCGAGGGAACTGCCGTACTGAGCACCAGGATTCACACCTATCGGACTAATATTGCTTATGGAGCCGCCGCTGAATGTAAGACCGAGAAAGATTATGATTAAAATTCCGATCACTTTAAGTGTGGTAAACAGATTGCTTATGAATCCCCCGAATATCACTCCGAGATAATTTGCAGATGTAAGGAAAACAATGGTAAGTATAGTCAGAGCTTTTACGCCGAAACTTTCGAGAGGATAAAATATTCCAAACAGGCTTACCTTTTCAAGCGCATCACTTAAATGAGGAAGAGGTATTACTGAATTTACGGATTCAGCAAAGACATAAGCTATGGAAGCGATCGAAGCTGACTGTATCACGGAAAAACATGACCATCCGTAAATAAATGCAAAAGCTTTTCCGTACATTTCCTTGAAGTATACATACTGACCGCCCGGCGCCGCTATCATTCCTGCTATCTCGGCGTTTGTCGTTGCGCCGATGATGGTTACAATTCCGGCAATTATCCAGCAGAGCAGGAGAATTCCTCCGGACTGAAGTTCGATTGCCATAGGGGCGGCTTTTTTGAAAACGCCTGAGCCTATCATTGAACTGATTACAATTAACACTGCAGTATAAAGTCCGAGCTTTGTCAGCAGACCGCTGGAATGAACTTCGTGGGAATTTTTATCACTCATTTGTATTTTTTATTTTTTTAAAAATGATATGTAATTTACCTGAATTATATAAAAAATACCTGAGCTACTTTATAAATATCCAGATCAACCGTCTTAAGTTTACTGATAGCTTTTTTAATTGTAATATCGGTAATTTCATTTCCCTGTAGAGCGCACATTCTGCCGAATTTTCCCGAGTGGATCATTTCAACAGCATAAACTCCAAGACGTGTTCCCAGTATTCTGTCAAATGAAGACGGTACTCCGCCTCTCTGTACATATCCCAGTATAGTAGACCGCGTTTCAAATCCTGTGCGTTTTTCTATTTCTTCGGAAAGATAAGTGCTTATGCCTCCGAGACGCTCTCTCCCGAAATCATCAAGCTTCTTTCCTGTGGAAGTTTTTGATATTTCAAGTTCCTCAAATGATGCGCCTTCCGCAATAACAATTATCGAAAATAGTTTGCCTCTTTTATATCTGCTTTTTAAAACTTCAAGTACATCTTCAACTTTAATTTTCTTTTCAGGAATGATGACAACATCCGCTCCTCCCGCAATTCCGCTGTAAAGAGCAATCCAGCCCGCATGCCTGCCCATTACTTCAAGTATCATGATCCTGTGATGTGATTCGGCTGTTGTATGAAGACGGTCAATGGCTTCCGTAGCAATTCCGACTGCCGTATCAAATCCGAAAGAATAATCAGTTCCGTAAATATCATTGTCTATTGTCTTCGGAACTCCAACTACATTTATTCCTGTCTCATGAGCCATCTGTGCAATGTGCATAGAACCTTCACCGCCTATTGCAATAAGAGCATCAAATCCTTCTCTTGATATCTTATGAAGAAGTGTGTCTTTTCCGTCATTCTCCTGAAAAGGACTGAAGCGGGAAGTTCCTAATATCGTACCGCCGCGGTTTATTATCCCTGCGACTGACGAAAGATTCAATTGAATATAACTCTCGTCAAAAATTCCCTTCCATCCGTTCTTGATTCCGATCGTTTCAATCTTCATCAGATCAGCTTTTCTTACGATAGCTCTGATTACAGCATTAAGTCCCGGACAGTCTCCTCCGCTTGTTAATATTCCTACCTTCATTCAGTTGTTTTAATTATAAAAAAAATAATATCAGGATTTTGTTTCCGGAATTACAATATCTCTTACAGGCGGATCGTTAATCAGATATTTAAATTTCTCTATGAAGTCTTCAGTTTTCATATTTCCTATCAGAGCTAATCGTGCAATATTCTTTATTTCATCAAAGTCGCTTTCTTCAAGTCTTATCATATACTTTCTCGCTACCTGATAACTGTCTGAATCCACATCCACCTCTCTGGTGCTTATCCTTCCGTCTGCATTGATTATGTCTTCAAATCTTACCGGAATAAGATGTCCTTTATCCACGGTAACGATTGCTCCGGAATTTCCGTCAAGCAGATATCTGACTGCCGCATATCCCAAATCCTGAGTGTACTCACAGTCAAAAGGTATTGGCGACGCGCATCTGAGTTCGTATCCAATGTCTTTGTTTACTATTGTTACATTGATTCCCCTTTCGCGGAGTCTTCTTCTCACTTCATCTTTTGTAATCCTGC
>WBZU01000238.1_pt2 | contig 22590 bp, 12 predicted proteins | sample 5204311 | NCBI WGS metagenome assembly WBZU01 (sample SAMN12344359, study PRJNA552823) | activated sludge metagenome | biome: Activated sludge suspended growth; feature: Nitrification reactor; material: Wastewater; isolation source: activated sludge from nitrification reactor of wastewater... | reverse complement strand
AAAATCGACAATCACCTCCTGCCCGATACGCGGCAAGTTCGTCCCGCCATAACCTGCGCCGCCCCAGGACTGACTCACGTGGATCCAACACGAACTGTTATCATCCATTTTGCTTTCGCGGTCCCAATGGAAATGCACGCGAACTCGACCGAACTCGTCGCAATGAATCTCCTCACCCGCCGGGCCAACCACCGTCGCGCTTTCTACACCTTGCGTCTTCGGCCGGGGCGTCTGCAACTCAGGCCGGAAAGGAATATCCGTCCCACGAACCTCGCAATGTTGCGACCATTCGCCGCTCGCCGTCCCACTGATCGACGCCTCCACAACCAGAAACGTCTTGTCGTCCCCCAGCGCCCCATGACCATGCCCCGTCACACCCATGACGACGCCCGGCGCCAAATCATGCGCGTTCGTCTCGAATGTCGCCGTACGCGCACTCCCACGCTTCGCATCGAGCCGCTTTTGCGCCAAAGCTTTCGCCTCTTTTTCATCCGTACGTGCTTTTCCTTTATCATCGGCCCTCGGCGTCGCATCTCCCGATTCCGAACCAAACAGGAACGCACCAGGCACGTATTGAAACCGCTCGAGTTTTTCCTCGATCGCAAGTCCCTTCGCTGCCTCGGACTTGAGATTGTACGTTGGTGGCTTGCGGTAATCGTGGTCCCGCATCGTGTACTTGCCCGGACGAACACGCTGCCCCATGCGTACACCCGTGACGAACTCCATGTGCACAGCGTTCGTCAAACTCGTATCGTCCTTGAATGCCAAACTCGGTTCGCGCTTTGGATTCGAATGCGGTGCGTCCGACAGAACCAGTTCCGACTCGTCGTCGCCTTGCTTGAAGTAGAACGAAATTCCCGCATCCTCAAGCATCCGACACATGAACGCGTAATCGCTCTCGTTGTATTGAACGCGATATTTGCGCTTCTTGTACGCACCTTTGTCGTATTGCACGACGGGCTTGATGCCCCACTCTTTCAGCATCTTCAGCACGATATCGGGCTCGGAGATCTGCTGGTGCATTCGATAATTCTTCCGCTGCGTCAAGAACCACAATGTCGGAACGATGGAAAATTGATATGTTGACAAACCACCTGGCTCGTGACGAACCTGCTCGAAATGATTGCATACGCCCGACCAGAATTTGTCGTGCATTCCCGCAGACATCGAAAACTTCGCCGGTTGTCCGACAACATCGTCGAATTCAATGCTCGGGTTGTCAGAAACCGCCACGATATTCACCTGAAACAATGAAGATAATCGTTCATGAATCGAAAATTGTCGTATGTCGAGTTTGTCACCCGAGCCAATCTCGACTTCGAAATTCTTCTGGCCAAGCAGTCGCTTGACGGTACCAGCTATATCTACTGCCGTTGCATCGGCTTTCGAAATCTCCGTCTTTGCGGCTGAACTCGTGACCGCAATATCGGCAAACACGGGCATCTCGTCGAGCAGTTGACCCTTCAGCTTATCGGCCTCCTTCTCGAGTTTCTCTTTCGCATCTTTCGGATGCTTCTTGAGTAGCTCCGAGCCGATCTCGACAACTTCGTGCGCAACGACTCCCGCCGCCCCGCCAAGAAGCTCGCCCCCGAAACCTTTGACCTTGCTCTTGACGAAATCCTCGGCCTTTTCAGCAAGTTTGTCGCCAAGTTTTTCCTTTCCTTTTTCGATGGCATCGTGTCCCTTGTCTTTCAGAACCTCCTTAAGTTTCTTCTTTCCACCGCCCCCTGTGGCCTCCTTGTCGTCCCCGGGGCCGTCCTTTAACGCTGAAAGCCCACCCGCAGACACATCTAGAGACGTATCTCCGTGCAGCGAAACCTCCAATGACCCATTACCCCGATTGGAACTCATTGCAAACCCCTCCACCGCATTGCCACGGTGCGTCAGGGACAACCAATACCGTGAGAACGACTACCTGGACCAACCCATGCCCGAGACCCCTCTGCGAGGAGTTGGTCGGGTGCAGGTTTGTCGATGACGATTGTTTGCCTACGCCTGGGCGTTCGCAAGAAGAATTTCGCGCATGTCGAGTATGGCGCTGTTTTTCAAAGTTTTCTTGCTGTCCACCACGTTTGACCGCGGTTCCACGGGTAAACCAACCGCCAAGTTGTGGGAAAAATCTAGAGGGCTCATCGCGCAAAATCGCGCAATCAAGATCAGTGAATCATGCGCGATTCACGCAAAACCCGATCCTACCAATTGCGCCCCACTTTGCTGCGCCATTCGCGCATAATGCGTGATCTAGGCACGTGACGCAGGTGCAATTAAATCAATGAGGTCACCTGGCGTCGCTGGAAATATAACGAAACGCAGATTCCAGACCGGGAGGCACGTTGCGACGACGACCTCCTTGACGTACAGGACGCTCAGTCTCATGCAGGAGTTATTGTCATTGGAGGAGCCTATGAGACCTCTCGAATGCGCGTTTGTGCTCGGTTTGTCTGGGTTTGGTATTGGATGTACGGCCGATGTCTGGACGCCCGAACGCGACGGAGATCTGGGGCTCGAAGAAGTCGTTGGAGCAGCGGAACAGCCATTGACGGGTCTGTTCCGTATCCGAACACGGCATTCCGGGCTGTGCCTCGACGTGCTGGAAGCGAGTTCTAAGGACCGCGCTCCCATTATCCAATTCCCGTGCCACGGCGGCAATAATCAACTTTTCCAGATTGATGATCTTGGCAATGGCTTTCATCAAATCCGTGCATTCCATAGCGACAAATGTTTGGACGTGCTCGAAGCGAGCCCATCCGATCGCGCGGCATTGATTCAATTCAGTTGCCACCGAGGAACAAATCAACAATTCGCCCTCCGCGACGTCGGCGGATATTACTCGATTGTGGCACGCCATAGCGGGAAATGTTGGGACATTACCAGTGCAAGCCCGGAAGCTCGAGCGCCATTGATTCAGTATTCTTGCCACGGAGGGTACAATCAACAATTCTCATTGGAGTAGGAGGAATCGGACTATCACGCGATTGACCGATGTCGGACACTCGGCAGCAGACGCTACTCGTTCGGTCACTTCTCCCCGTGCCCGTTCCCTCGCACTCCCGCTATCAACGCCAACCCCTGCAGCAACCCAACGAGCTGCGGGTTGCTGGCGAGTGCCTCAAGCTGATCGCCCGTAAGTGACGTCACCTCATCCGGGCACGTCGACAGCAGCCTCGACGTGTCGAAGTAGTCGTCCGGCAGGTCGCTTGAAAAGGCGACAACTGGCTCGGTAAAGGCGACAGCGGCATCTAGGCGTTGCGAAACGTCGTCAGAACCCGCGGAATCGCACGGATCGAAACCACTGGAATCCCCCCTGTCGAATTTAAAATCCCTTGACCGAGAGGTCGTCCCGGTTCGAGTCCGGGTGGGGCTACTAGCACTGAAACGGCTGGTTTTGTTAGTGCGGCTGAGTCCGCTTGCCGTACTGGGACAAACTTCTCCGGCGTTTCACGCGGCGATTCGTTTCCGGCAGTTGAGTTGGGTAGGTCGTCCGCTGGGAGCGGAGCTTTGGCGTCCGAAGTTGGAGAAGCGGGTAGGCTTGACGAGTCGTCGAGGATCGGAATAGGCGAAGCGGCGTCGGCCGTCGCTACCACGACGGTCGCCAGTTCAGGGATCGCTTCGTTCAGCGACTTGAGGTCACCGAGGTGCAACTCGGCAGCCGTGCGAGCTGCTCGGCGATAACGGTTTATCATCAACGACGACTTGTGGCCGGTCCGATCCATCACCCACGCCTCGGACTTCCCGTTCGCAAGTGAAATCGTCACGAAGGTCGCTCGCGTGTCGTGCGCCCGAATCGGTTGCCGCATGGTCGTGCGCTCGTAGAGGATCCCCCGCGTGATGCGTGCGAGCATGAGGTGCTCGCGATACCGCCGCGCCGCGTGGTTCTCCTGAATCGGCTTCCCGTTCTCATTTATGAAGACCGGATCGTTTGGCGCGACCAAAACGCCATCGCGCTCGCGCAAGGTTCGCCATGCGCGAAGACCTACCACGACGCCCATGGACAGGGCCCATGCCCGCGGCTCTTCCGTCTTGTTCTTGTCCAGCACGAGCACGCCGCGCTCGAGGTCCACATCCGCCCACGTCAAACGCACTGCTTCGCTGAAACGAAGCCCTTCACGATGCAAGAAGCCGTAGAAGACCCGCCACGCAAGCGGCACTGGCTTCGCGCAAAGGAGCTTCGTGTCTTCATCGGGGTAAAGCCAACTTTTTGCTTTGCCCGTGGGAATCGACGGCAAAAAGCCTTCGGGCAATGGGTTCGTCTTGATGATACGCAGCGGAAACAGGGCCATTGCACAGATACGATGCAATAGCTGCGCAATGTGCCGACGTGTCGCTGGCGCACGGCCCGTGGGTATCCCGGCCATGACGAGATTCGCGTGGTCGAGCGTAAATGCGTCAATCGGAATCTCGCCAATGACGGGGTAAACGTGTTTCTCGAGTCGGCCCGCGTCATCGTCTGCCGTGCTCTTCATTTTGATGTGGTCCGGGAATTGTTTGTGCAATTCGCCGCTCGTCCATAACGTACCGAGCTGTCGAATCGTCGGTATGGGATCCGGTTCTTTGGGCACGCCCGCGAGTTTTCCCGAAATGATGAGGTCCACCGTTCGCAATACCTCGTCGAGCGCTCTGCCTTCTGCCGACGCAGCCCGGTCGACCAATTCTTCGACGAGGTCCTCGCGCCCCGCATCGCGTAATCGTCGAGCGAGCCCCGCGAGAAGCTCCATCCGCTCCTGCGCGACCGCTTCATTCTTGCACGTGGGCAACGCAAAACTGCGCCGCTTGGGTTTGCCAAGAGGCGTTTTTCCCAGCGTAAGCTGAATGTAAAAGATGCCGGAATTGGGAGGGTTTTGATAAAGTGTTCCGGTCGCGCGACGAGGCATGGCGTTTGGCGGAATCGTCTGGCGCAGGGGCGCGAGTTTGTCAAGTTGCATGCGCTATTCTTTGATTCCCAGCGCTTCGTCCAATCTTCGAAAATCTCCAAGCCGTAGTTCTGCTACAGTCCTGGCCGCCCGACGATATCGATTGATCATGACGCTCGATCGGTGACCCGTCCTATCCTGCACCCACGCTTCGTTTTTCCCATTTGCAAGCGCAACGGTGATAAAGGTCGCCCGGGTATCGTGCAACCGCACCTGTTGTCGCGTCTCCGATCGCTCGAAAAGTATTTCGCGCGTAATGCCCGCCGCTCGTAAATGGTTGCGATATCGCTCCGCCGCTTTACCTTCATCCATGGGTTTGCCCTCGTCGTCGACGAAGACACGCGTATTCCCATCAATGCGCTCTCCCCGTCGCTTGCGCATTGCCAGCAAAGCACGTAATGCTTCGGAGACACCCAACGACAATGCCCACGCTCGCGGATCGTTGGTCTTGTTGTTATCGAGGGCAACGCCGCCGCGCAGCAAGTCCAAGTCAGACCACGACAATCGCGCTGCCTCGGAACTACGCATTCCTTCGCGATGCAAAAACCCGTAATAGATACGCCATTCGAACGGTACATTGGGACTTGCGAGAAGCTGCTTATCCTCGTCGGGATAAATCCATCCCTTGGCTTTACCGGGACCAACCTTGGGAAGGAATCCAACCGGCAATGGGTTTGCTTTGATGATCCGCAATGGGAAAACCGCCATGCGACAGATGCGATAAAGCAATTGCGCAATGTGCCGTCGTGTGGCCGCTGCCCGATCCGCGGGAACGCCTCGCATCACTTCTTCGGCATCATCGAGCGTGAATTGATCCATCGGTACATCCCCGACAACCGGAAATACGTACCGTTCGAGCCGTTCCAGGTCTTCACCAGCCGATCGCTTGCGCCGAATGTGGTCGGGGTAGAGCCGCGACAACTCTCCCGACGTCCACCGTTTCCCAAGCTCTCGAATTGTCGGCACATTGGCATTTCGCTTCGGAATCACCTTTCCGGCAACGATCAGATCAACTACGCGACGCACATCGTCCAATTCCCTGCCCGTGCGCTGTGACGCAATATCGAGCAACTCGACGACGATATCTTCGCGTCCAGTATTTCGTAATTTCGTCGCGAGTTCAGCAAGCATCGTTGCGCGCTTTTCGGCGGTATCGCAATCGATTCCGTCCGGCAAGACGAAACTCCGGCGCTTGTTATGGCCGACAGTCACCTGAGCGTAAATGCGACCATTGCTTTCGTAAATGGTTCCCGTTGGTTTTCGCGGCATGATCCAATCCTTCCCACAGCGAAGCCAGTATTCACCGTACACGGCGCCGAATGCGGTGTTTGGGCAGTTCCCGCGTGCGCTCGAGCCCCACGCGATCGAGAATCGAACCAACAGCATTCGGTGTTTCTTGCTCGACTTCCCTCGCCAAGGTAGCCGGCGAATTCTCCGAACTCGTATCAGCATGCCACTGCTCAAGCCATTCAACAAACGCCGCTCTATTCACAATGCGCAGTTTGCCCAATTTCGCCACCCGCAATGGAAACGTGGGCGTGCGAATCACTTCGAGAAATGTGCGCGCCGGTAATCCCGTCACCGCCTCGACATTGCGCTGCGTAAGCGTTTCCGGCGGCGATGCAACCACCTGCACCGCATGCTCCGGTATGGCCAACGTCGCGCGAACGTATCCCGTCGGCGTACTCGTCGTTGGCAACTCGATTGAATCGTCTTTCATGGCTCGGCCCTCCCGGCGCCCATTGCGCCACTGTTCGGCCCGAGTATCGTTCCAATCGAGAAAACCAGCGCAACAGAATTCGACATCGAAATCTGCTATCTACATAGCAACACAGTAACATAGAAACGCAATAACACGATCACACAAGCTATCTTTGGACGGATTGGCATCTGGACACACACCGCAGTCAACGTCAATTCATGCAAATCCCCCGGGCATTTCAAGGAAACCGGCAAGCTCGACCCTTGTTTTCAAGCGTCGAATTTCGCGAGGTCCAGCAATTCGATCCACTTTTCTGACTTTTTACCCCGCGCCCGCAATCGCCGCTCGTCGCAATGACTTTCCTTCCGTCGTCGATGCAATCGAAGTGAGGCGATTCACTATTTATCTGGGCGGGCAAGTCGATTTATTCGTTCCGTGTGCAAGAGCCACCCCACGAGGGGGTGGCTCGGGGGTGGCATCCACCCTGGTTCGGGGGTGGCTCGGGGGTGGCCTTCTCAAGGAAAATGCCACGATTTTCCACCATCACGCATTGCGTGTCGTATGCCCCAATTTGTACGTGCTCTTTCATTGTCTACGCGCATTATGCCTGAGGCGTGTCGGCTGTACGCATACCGAACGGAAAAGGCCGCACGGGGACGTTCGCAAATTGTCGAACCAAACCTGGATCAGTCGGTCGCGGCAACGCAAATTCGCCGGGCATTGGTGGGACATCGCCAATTCCGACACGCAAAATCAAGGCTTACATTTTGCGGTAGCCACCGGATCGATCCACTTTTCGATAATTTCAACGCCTCGGATCGCCCATTTCCGCGCATCCGATCGACGCTGTCTTCATGAATTCCGTCGTTATTGTTTGCTGTTTGTCGGGTGCGACGCAAGCACGAATATCCACCTACGTAGGGCGTCATCATTTGGGGTCGCGCGAGGTCGACGATCGTATGAAAAGCTCTTGGAAAAGTCGCATTCGTCAAAATCGACCCCGGAAAATCAAGGGGCGCCGCACGAGTAGTCCAGCGCAACGATCCACTTTTCGATCATTTTGTCGTACGGGGTCGTCGACCAACACCCGTCGAGGCATTCGTTCCGTCTATAGGATACGGCCAAGTAAAACTCGGACGTAAAATAAATGCGCACATATTCCGTCGATTTTTCTTGCTTTCTGGTTTATCCTATGCGGTACAATCGCCGTCGGGGAAGATGACCATGCAGCGCAAGCGTGTGTACTCGACACTTGTTCCGGATACCTTGGCCATGATTGCCGCTTGCGCCAATTCGCGGCCCATGATGGAGCTGGCGGTTGCATTGCGCGCAGTTGTTTCAGGTGCGCTGCTGTTGCCTCCGGATCGCGGGGAAACGATCCTGCGAATCACCCGTGACCTCATGAATCCAGAATGGAATCTCCGGGCGCACATCACGCTGCGGGATCCCATTCTCCGATATTGGGCGAAAATGTTCTGGCGCACTTGCATTCAAGCCGTGCCACTCACCACGGAAAACCCCACTCGGGATTTGGTTTGGCAAGGCCGCGTCAAGGCCGAGCTCGAGCGAAATGCTTCATTGCAGAACCATGCAAAGCCCTTGCTTCGACAGATTACCTTGCGGGTTACACCCGCTCAGCCCGTGGTTGCTCCGGTCATTGTCGCAAGTGCGAATCCAGCGCCCAAATACGATAAAGCCCAGTTGGAAGCGAAAGCTCGGCAGTTTGCGGCGGAATTCGTTCGATTGCGGGAAGCGCAAAAGGCGCGCGTTGCGGCAGCAAATGCTGCGATGTCTGCCACTCCTCCGGCGGAAACGACCAAAGGTGCGTTGCCTTCGGAACCACCGCCCGGTGTCGAGTCCGTCTTCGCTCCGAGTAAACGTCGATTGTTGCGAAACGTCGCAATACATCCGCGATATTCGTCAATGCCGTCACTTCTTGGTTTGGGTGCCACTTCAACAACGCCGACACGCATCGATCCAAGATGCACGTCGTCGATTCTCTCGTAAGGGGCGGCTCCGATATTCCCGTTTGTCGCAGGACCGCGCCACCTTTCATCCTGCACGCAAACGACAAACGAGACGAACCGCACACATAGACAAATCGCTGGACATAATGCCACATCGGGGGCATGACAAACAGCATGAGTTTGTCCATGCTCGTCCGGCGGTTTGTCGCGCTTGGATTCTTCGCGTTTTTCTCGTCTGCACTCGCCGTCGTTCCCTCGTGTTCCAGCGCTGTTTGCGAAGCCAATGGCGAGGGGTGTCCGTGCACAAGGCCTGATGAGTGCTTGTCAAACAGTTGTTACGCAGCGGCTTGTGATGGCACGTGTCACTTGGAGGCGTTCCCTCCAGGCGGCCGGTGTCTCTTGGTGTATCCTTGCGCCGAATCGGGAAAGTGCGTGATGGGCTTCTGCACAGCCGAACCTCAATGCGTCGAATGCTTGGAAAATGCGCATTGCCCGGCAGGACATACGTGCGAAGTCGGCAACGTCTGTTCACGCTGCGATGACGGCGTGAAAAATGGTGACGAGTCGGATGTCGATTGCGGCGGATCCTGTCCGTTATGTCAGGGTACGTGCAACGTCGACGCCGATTGTCCGGACGGATATTGCTGGAAAGGAGTTTGCGTCAGTTGTCACGACGGAATCCAGAATGGAGACGAATCGGGCGTTGACTGCGGCGGCTGGGAAACCCATTGCTTGCACTGCCTGGGGATGAATTGCTCCGGAGGAGGCGACTGGATTTGCGCGAGCAATAACTGTGAAAACTTCAGTTGCTGTCCAGCGGTGTGTCCAATCTGCACCAACTGCGAACCGTCTGGTGCCTGCGAGCCAATTCCGCCCGGATTTGCTGACAGCTTCAGCAAAGACCCGGCCGCCATTTGCACCGATAATTTCCGTTGCAACGGGCAAGGCAAGTGCCTCTTGATCCCAGGACAACCGTGCACGCAGAACAGCGAGTGCGTCTATGACATCTGCGTGAATGGCAAGTGCAAGTGAGATCAACAACATCATGGAGGTGTTGGAAGCGGCGGCACACAGCAGTACGTGACAGGGCGCTTCAGCTCAAGCTCACCAACGACTTCACTCGTCGACGGCGCACATGTCCCAACTTCGTACGTGAGAATTTCCGCGGTCTTGCTTCCGAGTGCCGTGCCTACGGGCAGGTCGAGGCACTGGAGCGCGTCCACCGACGACACCTCGATGCTTCCACGCGCGTCCGCGCAAGCATCGTCCGCGTAGACGTTCGCGCGCACGTTGCACGACGCCCCTTCGGGGGAAGCACATGTGCACGCCGAGCACGTGCGCGAGTTGGTATGTTCCCTCCAGCCATCGTGCCGATCGGTCCATCCATCAGGACACGACACCGGACCGTCGATGTCATTTGCAACGAGGCAGAGGAAGTAACCGGTATCTGGTGGCGCGATGCAGTTGCTCGTGGAGCTGCACGCTGGACCTTGCGACGAAGAAACGTACTCGATCACTCGCAGGTGATCGACGAAGTCCACCGGTTGGTCATCGGGAGACATGACCGCCTCCGCGACACACGGTGCGATCGTCGGTGGTTGAAGCACCAACGATTGTACACACGCCTCACCTTCACACATCAAGCCCTCGGCGATCGGGTTCGTTGCAGTACATGAACCTGTCCAGTTCAACGGTGGATCGAAGGGTGTCACGGAGAGCGAAGAAAGTTCTTGACAAACCTTTGATTCGACACGCCAAACCGTCGGCAACATGCAACCGTCGCTCGAGTTCGTCGGGGCGATACACGAACATGGTGGACACGCAGGCTTCTTCAAGTCCACGTCGACCCAACTCTCAAACTTCAGACCTGCAAGCTCTGGCGGTGGGATTGCGTCTTCCTTTCCAAACCACACATACGATGGAAACGGGTCGAATCCCGCGCCTCCCACGGGAGTACATGCCCACGGACAAACCTCGTCCGCAGGTGGACCTCCATCGTCGGAACTAGCATCTGCGTCACCATCCGACGAATCCGTGCCTGCATCCGCACCGCCATCGAGACACGCTGGGTGGTCACGAGGCGTGTACTCGTCACAGCACTCAAAGTGTCCTGTTTTGTAGTTGGGATCGTCATAGACGAAGCATCGGCTGTTGCCCACCCAATCTCGACCGAGTGAGTCACAGGCTGCCAGGCCGAGAAGCAGAGAAACGGCACACACGATGGGGCGGAGCGCTCGGAACATCATTTTGACGTTATCTGACAGGTTTACACGGCGTCAAACTGTTCGCCTAAGTATGACAAACCCGCATCGTTTGCCGTCCCATCATCGAACACTTGCCCAATGAACCGAATACGTGCATCATCCGCCGCAAATGAAGCGGTTTCCCGCATCACCGCACGCAACCTGTTCGGCCAATGTCGTGCGCGTGGGGTTCGTCGGAGTGATATGTGCCGTCATGCTGCACACCACCAATGAAGTGCACGCAGACGAAAAACCATGGCGGCTCGAATATCGACGAGGGGCGAATGCACCGACGAATTGCCCTGACGAACGTTATCTTCGTACCGCTCTTGCCGCAAAAAATGGCACTCCGGAACGATTTGCCGATAATGCATCTCGAACGATTACGATTGAACTCGTACCCACTACAGAGCGAATCGAGGCCCATATTCAGGCACGTAATGAACAAGGCTCGGTCGTTTCCGAACAGATCGTGCACGCCCCGACGTTTCGCTGCGATCAGCTCGCTGATCGAATCGTCTTCGTGCTCCACGATATCATTGATCCAGTTACGCTTCCCGAGCCGGAGTCTCCGCAGATTCCAACAACGTCAGATTCACCGCCGTTACCGGATAAATCAGCTCCAAAGGCAGAAACCACAAACCCACCAGGCCCAAAGCAGACCCTAAAGACTTTGTCGAATCGCCGGCTGGCGGTGTCACTCGGCGTTGGTGCATCCTGGTGGAATGCGCCGCATACTGCATTTACTTCCGCATTGGGTATTGGCGGACGATGGCCAAGATTCTATCTTGGATTAGAAGGACGATACGATCGCGCATGGGAACTGCCAGTAAGCCAATCAATTGTTGCCGAACAATTAGCACTTGGCATCATTGCCTGCGGCTATCATGCTTTTCGGTCATCGCGGGTATACGTTCGCGGCTGTTTTATGGGAGATATGACATACGCGTCCATCGCAACAAACCGGGTTCACTTGAGCGAATTTGCCAGCACTATCGTCAATGTCGGTGCACGAGCCGGTGCAGGATTGTCCCTTGCTCGCAATTGGAACATCGAACTCAACGCCGATGCCATCATCGCCGTCCAGCAGCCCCGATTCGCATTCAATGTGCAAGAATATTGGCAGTTGCCTCGTTTTCATGGCGCTCTTCGAGCCGGCATCGTCGGACTCTTCGATGTGTTCTGATGCACGGAGAAATTTCTTCGATGCCCCCGTCGATTTTTTGAGCGACGCCCCAAACTCGCCGCGTATTACGGGCCAAGGTCACCTCATGCTCCAACGTCCGCCTCGCGAACACGACACGTTTTTCACCTTTTACACGACGTACCTTTTGACCGTCCTTCGAGTGCTCGAGCGCATTGGAGTTCGCAAAGCGGATGCCCCCGATATTGCACAGCTCGTTTTCCTCAAAATCCATAAAAACCTGGAGAAGAGGCCAACCGAACGAGTACACGCGTGGATCGAAGTCATTTGCAAGCAACAAGCGGCGGATCATTATCGCCTGTACCGCAATCGATTCGAAACGCCTACGCCCAACGTGGGCGACGACATTCCCGACAGCAATGACGTGCACGAGCAATTCGAACGTTGCGAAATGGAGACGCTCGTCAAAAAGGTGCTCGACGGTATGGATGCGCCATTGCGCGAAGTGCTCATCCGGTACGAATTCCATGACGAATCGCTCGAGAGCATCGCCAAATCACTGGGAATCGTGCGTAATACCGTGCATGCACGCTTGGTCGAGGCAAAACGGATTTTTGCCATTCGCGCGAAAAAGCTCCTGGGCGACGAGCGCCGCTCGAGCATGTTCGTGCCGCTGTTCGTCGGAACGGACGCACTGTCCGACGCGGATTTGCAGTCGTCAGCGTTTGTCGAGGAAATGCGTACACGCATTTGGGACGGGATTGCGAGCAATCTGGGACTTGCGCGCGATTTCCCGGCGCCCTTCGAAAAGTCTCGGAGCGCATGGACACGAATTCTTGGAAATCGCGTCCTTGTGGCAACGTCGAGTGCGGTGGCTGGATTCGTGGCTGCATGGTTATGGCCTCGTGACGTGCCCCCAATTGCCAAGCATTGGGCAATGTCAGCTCCCACGATTGTCGCAGAAAACAGCGAGTCAACGCGAGTCCTGGAAAAGTCGGCGCTCACATTGGCGATAACTTCGGCCGCACCAAGTTTTGCGAATTGGGCACCAATCAATACCGCGACGGCTCCGGATTCGCGTGTCGATCGGGAACTGCGAACGCTCGAAGAAGCACGCAAGTTCGTTGCAAGTGCGCGTTATGCCGAAGCCATCGCAGCATTGACTCAGCACGTGCGGGAATTCCCAAAGAGCCAATTCGCGTCGACGCGGAGTCGGTATATGTCACTCGCGCAAGAAGGCCGGCGGCGCACGACGCCCTGACCGTTTCTTTCGGTGGTCGTCACTTTCTTTGCGCATTTCAATTCGGCCAACCTGTCTTCGGAATAGCGGCACGACGCTCCTCCTGCGGGGCATCGGGACGATGCGTCGGGCCGCGCCATTTCAATGAGGAGCACTTCATGCCGACTCGAAGAATTGCCGACCCATTTGCGCAAAAAATCGGCGCACGTATTCGCGATTTGCGACTGGAACAAGGGAAAACATTGGACGCCATGGAATTGGCCTGCGGCGTTTCCAAGGGGCATTTGTCGAGCATCGAGCGGGGGTACGTCATGATGAACGTGGATACGTTGTGGAAGATTGCGAAAGGGCTGGGGGTGGGGATGGAATTGCTTCTTATTAAGCTGGATTAAACGGAATGGGAACACCGTGAGGCAATCACAGCCAATTGGGCAATGGCGTGCGCTCATGGCTGCGTGGGCATTGCTCGGAGCGTATGCGTGCGCCGGATTCGGTTTCGAGCAAATAGGTTTGTCACTGAGCGATGTGGTCATCGGTGGTTGCACAGCGAAGAGCCCGTTAGACGAGGATGGCTGACGTTTTCACGTGTAAACACGTGTAAAAACGAGCGTTGCGGTACAAGGGACGTTTCTATCGGCCATGCGAACGTGCCGCGGCATGAGGTTGTCTCGGGACGTTCGCTTGCGCGCGACGGAGGAGAGAAGAAGCGCTGGGTGGGTATTTAGATTTTCACGCGCCGCTTACGGGCGAAAAAGGCGCCGAGGGCGATGAGGGCGAGGCTCGCGGAGCGGCTCGATGAGGAGCGCTCGCCGGGCGTGGAACAGCCGCAACCTGCGATCGAATCGAGCGGGCCTTTCGTGACGGGTTGGCACTTGCCTTCGATGCATTCGAAGAGCGTGGGGCATTCGGTGTCGGTGGTGCAGGGTTTTGGTAGCGGTTCGACGTTGGATACGCAGAGGCCTGCTTGGCAGGTGCCCCCGTTACCCGTGGATAGGTCCGTGCACGGAGCATCGTCGGGTTTGGCGGGGTTGCTGCATAAGCCCGTGGCAGAGTCGCACGTGCCGATGTCGTGGCATTGGTCGATTGCGGTACACGTCACGCCGGCGCACATCGAGGGGGTTGTCCCAACGCATGTCCCCGATTGGCAGACATCCATTGGCGTGCCGGCATTGCCGTCATCGCAGGACGAACCATCCATTTTATTCGGGTTGCTGCACGTGCCCGTCAGCGGATCGCACGTGCCGACGTCGTGGCATTGATCCGAAGCGCCGCATATGACCGGGTTTGCGCCGGTGCACGCACCCGTTTGACACGTATCGGTTTGGGTGCAGCTATTGCCGTCATCGCAGGATGAACCATCCATTTTATTGGGGTTGCTGCACAATCCCGTCATGCTGTCGCACGTGCCAACATCGTGGCATTGGTCCGAAGCGCCGCATATGACCGGGTTTGCGCCGGTGCACGCACCCGTTTGACACGTATCGGTTTGGGTGCAGCTATTGCCGTCATCGCAGGACGAACCATCCATTTTATTCGGGTTGCTGCAAAGACCGGTCATCGTATCGCACGTGCCGACATCGTGGCATTGATCCGAAGCGCTGCATGTGACCGGGTTTGCCCCCGTGCACGCGCCCGCTTGGCAGGTATCCGATTGCGTGCAGAGGTCACCGTCATTGCAGGACGAACCGTCGGCTTTGTTTGGGTTGCTGCACAATCCCGTCATGCTGTCGCACAACCCAACGTCGTGGCATTGGTCCGAAGCGCTGCATGTAACCGGGTTTGCCCCGGTGCACGCGCCGGCTTGGCAGGTATCCGATTGCGTACATGCATTGCCGTCATTGCAGAACGAACCGTCGGCTTTGTTCGGATTGCTGCACGTGCCGGTGCCAGGCTGGCAGGTGCCTGGGTCGTGGCATTGGTCGAGGGCGGTGCATGTAACCGGGTTTGCCCCGGTGCACGCGCCGGCTTGGCAGGTATCCGTTTGCGTGCACGCATTGTTGTCATTACACATCGTGCCGTTGGCCGCATTCGGATTGCTGCACGTGCCGGTGCCAGGCTGGCAGGTGCCTGGGTCGTGGCATTGGTCGAGGGCGGTACATGCGGCGGTCCCGCAGCAAACGCCATCGGTGCAATGATTGCTCATGCAATCCAGGTCCACGCCGCAAGGCTGACCGAGACAACCATTGTCAACCACTCCATTGCAATCGTTATCCAGCCCGTCGCAGACTTCGCTCGACGATGCCGCATTCTGATTGCAAACCAGGCTGCCCGCCGAACACGCCGTCGTCCCAGCCGCGCAAATGCCTTGCTGCCCGGTATTGCACGCCGCGCCGCCGCCCGGGTTGCCTTCGTCGGCCAAGCCATTGCAATTGTTGTCCAGGCCGTCGCAGACCTCCGGCGAGGCGACCGCATTCTGATTGCAAACCAGGCTGCCTGCGGAGCACGCCGTCGTGCCGCTGGCGCACACTCCGAACTGCCCCGCGACCGTGCATGGCTGACTGCCGCCCGGGTTGCCGTTGTCGACGACGCCATTGCAATCGTTATCCAGGCCGTCGCAGACTTCTGCCGACGGGGTACAACACGCATTCGGATCGACCACGGTAACGCAAACTTGGCCCATCGAGCAATCCGAATCCTCGTCACACGCGCACACGTTGCCCGCAGTATCGCAAAAACCGCTCGCGCATTCGGTGCCCGCGACACACGCTTCCCCGTTAGCCTTTCGCAAGACAAACACGTACGCCGAGCCTTGGTCGGCGTTTGACCCGATTTCGTCATATGGCGCCCCCACGATCGCCGTGTCCCCCGAGAGCGCAACCGAAACGCCGAAGTCGTCGCCCGCCGCCCCATCGCTCGCGGTAAGCTTCGCGGCAAACGTTGAGGTCGTGGTCCACCCCATGGCGGGTTTGACGAAGATGTACGCCGAACCCGAGTCGACCCCCTTGTCGTCGTCGAGCAGAGCCCCGACAATCGCCGCGTCCCCCGAGAGCGCAACCGACCAGCCGAAATGGTCGCCCGCCGCCCCATCACTTGCGATGAGCTTCGCGGATTGGGTCACCGTGCCCGCCCATCCACCCACAGGTTTGTTGAACACGTACGCGGAGCCCGAATCCGTTCCCTTGTCGTCGTCGAGCCGAGCCCCGACAATCGCTGTGTCCCCGTCGAGCGCAACCGAAAAGCCGAAGTCGTCGCCCGCCGCCCCATCACTTGCGATGAGCTTCGCGGATTGGGTCACCGTGCCCGCCCATCCACCCACAGGTTTGTCTAACACGTACGCGGAGCCTGAATCCGTTCCCTTGTCGTCGTCGAAGAGCGCTGCGACGAGCGCCGTATCCCCCGACAGCGCAACAGAGTAACCGAACCAGTCGTCCACCGCCCCATCGCCGGCGGTGAGTTTGGCCGTCTGCGTCATCTGGGGCATCGTACTCCACCCTCCCGGCGGCTTTTCGAAGAGGTACGCCGCCCCTTGATCCGCCGAGTTCAGCCCAGGACCCCTAAACGCTCCAACAAGCGCCGTATCGCCCGAGAGCGCAACCGAGTTGCCGAATTCGTCGTTCACCGCCCCATCACTCGCGGTGAGCTTGGCCTGCTCGGACCAAACCAGCGTCATCGGATTACGTACGAAGACGTAGGCCGAGCCGGAAGCGCTGCCTTTGTCGTCATCGCCATTCGCCCCGACGATCGCCGTGTCGCCCGACAGCGCGACCGAAAGGCCGAAATTGTCGTACGCCGCCCCATCGCTCGCGGTGAGCTTGGCCTGATGGGTCCATACGCCCGCGTTACGCACGAAGACGTAGGCCGAGCCCGAGTCCGTTCCTTTGTCGTCGTCAAAGTTCGCCCCGACAATCGCGGTGTCCCCCGACAATGCAATCGAATAGCCGAATCGGTCGTTCGCCGCCCCATCACTTGCCGCCCCAGCACTCGCCGTCAGTTTTTGCTGCTCGGTCCACGTCACGCCATTACGCGTGAATACGTACGCCGAGCCCGAATCTGCGACCCCGATGTCCTCTTTGAACGCTCCAACGAAGGCCGTATCCCCCGACAGTGCGACCGAAATGCCGAATTGGTCATTTGCGGCGCCGGCGCTCGCGAACAGCTTTTTCTGCTCGGTCCATGCTATCCCGCTGCGTGTGAACACGTACGCCGAGCCTTGGTTCGGGTTTGTCCCGTCGCCGAAAATCGCTCCGACGACCGCCGTATCCCCATCGATCGCAACCGACCAACCAAACTGGTTGTTCATTGCTCCATCACTTGCCGTCAGCTTCTTCTGCTGGGACCATTGCATCGTCATCGGATCCCGCACGAAGACGTAGGCCGAGCCCGAGTTCGCCCCATTGTCATCATCATGTATCGCCCCGACGATCGCCGTGTCCCCCGAGACAGCAACAGAGAGGCCAAAAAAGTCGTCCAGCGCGCCATCGGTCGCGGTGAGTTTTGGCTGCTCGGTCCACGTCACGCCACTGCGCGTGAAGACGTAGGCCGAGCCTGAATCCACTCCCTTGTCGTCGTCCTGATACGCCCCGACGATGGCGGTATCCCCGTCGAGCGCCACCGAATAGCCGAAAAGGTCGCTCGCCGCCCCATCGCTCGCGGTGAGCTTGGCAGCAAAGGGTGCGGTCGTGGCCCACCCCATGCTGGGTTTGACGAAGACATAGACCGAACCCTGGTTGTTATGCGTAACGTCGTCCCCGTACGCCCCCACCAGCGCCGTATCCCCCGAGAGCGCTACCGACCTGCCAAAAAAGTCGTCCGCCGCGCCATCACTCGCCGTCAGCTTGGCCTGCTCGGTCCAGGCCAACGTCGTGCCATTACGCACGAAGACATACGCCGAGCCCTGGTTCGCTTTGCCGTCAACGTCTGCAAGGTATGCCCCGACGATCGCCGTGTCCCCGTCGAGCGCTACCGAAACCCCAAATTCATCCTCGGCCGCGCCATCGTTCGCCTTCAGTTTTGCCTGAAAACCCCACACGCCCGCGTTACGCACGAAAACGTAAGCGGAGCCCGACCTCGAGCCTGCATCATCATCGTAAATCGCACCGAAAATGGCAGTGTCCCCCGAGACCGCTACCGACCAACCGAAATAGTCGCCCGCTGCGCCATCCAACGCGACCAGCTTTTGCTGCTCAACCCCGACCAACGGATCCACTTCCACCGGATACACGGCCCCCGCATCGTCAAAATGGATCGCCATTGCGCCCGCATCCACCGTCATCCACGCCGGCAGCGTTTTTCCCGATGCATCAACTACCGCCAAATCACGAACCCAAAACCCCGGCTCGCCATGGTCCGCCATGAGCCGCACTTTATCGCCCCGACCATCTCCATCCGCGTCCTCCAGCGCCGGCGTCACATCCCCGAGCGCCTCCATCGTGATGACCTTCGTCCCCGTACAGTCCGCAGGTTTCGTTATGCCAAACCCTTGTTCCACGCCCAGCGGCCCATTCAAATACCATTCATCCATCGCCAGTTCGGGCCGGGCAAATGAAATGCGATTCTTCTCGGCCCGAGGCTCGCGCTCGTCGACCTTTTGCAGAGCGCCTTCGCATCCATACCCGCTCGTCCGCAATGAAAACGACGCCGCCGATGCATTCGCGCGCAGCAAAAGCCCCGCTCGATCCGCTGTCGCCGTCATTCCTTGCGCCGCATTCGCCAACAAATACCGCCCCGCACCTTCGGGGATCGCTGCATACGCTTCCGACGTCTCGTGCTGCATGGTTTTCGCCGCCACGGCCCGCAACGATGCCTCGTCACGGTCTTTGTCCGCCTTCCGTTCCTGCGCCGGCAAAAATGCCGATTCGTTGGACACGGACGTTTCATTGAATGAAATGTCCGCGCTGCACGCACCCAGGACCACGCCCAGCACGAGCAGCAACAGGGACAACGCGGAAAACCATGGCATTTGCGAAAATCGTTTCATCGTCGTCTCCTGTCGAGCTTGTCCCGCCACGAAGGGGAACAGTTTACGAAAAGCACTTCGTTTCACGGCTTTTTCTCCTTCGCGCCTTCGTCCTGCTCACCATAATGCAACTCCACCCGCCGATTCTTCGCGCGCCCCTCTTCCGTGTCATTGGGAGCAATCGGTTTGGCCGGACCAAACCCCGCCGCGGACAACCGCCCCTCTTTCACCTTGCCATTCTGCACGAGATACCTGCGTACAGCTTCGGCCCGGCGCTTCGATAACAACCGGTTGAACATCGCATCCCCGGCGTTGTCCGTATACCCCTCGATACGCATTTGCTTGATTTGGGGATTGGCCAAAAGAACCTTGGCAATTTCGTCGAGGATCGGATAACTCGTCACCCGAATGGTCGCACTGGCAATCTCGAATTCGATTTTCTTGTTGAACAAGACCTCGTTCATCGTCCGCTCGATGAATTGCGGACACCCGAGTTTCGCGGGATCTTCATCTTGCACGCCCGGATCCTTCGGACACTTGTCCTCGATATCGGCAAACCCATCTTCATCAGCGTCCTCTTCCGGACAACCGTCTTCATCGTCGAGGCCGTCTTTGTCTTCCGCTTCGGTGGGACATTGGTCGTCACGCGTATCGATTCCGTCGTTATCTTCATCGGTTTCGGGACAACCGTCCTTTTCGTGCTTGTTGTCTTCTTTGGCCTCCGGACACGCATCTTCCACATCCAAAAACCCATCTCCATCGGAATCGGCCGTCGGCACCAGAGGCACGGGCAAACTTGGCACCGCCGGCACCTCCGTGAAGGGAAGAACGCCTCCGATACGCGCCATAAAGCGCATATCCGGCGCATACCCGACACCAAGTCGCCCCCCGGCACTCAATCCGAGAAAAACCCGGCGTCGTGCTCCGAAGGAAAAACGCCCCGAAAGCGCAGCTTCCACCGGTATCGCTTCGGGATCCTGGGACGACAAACCCACGCCGCCCCAGAATTCAGCGCCCAACCGAACGCGATCCGCGCGCAGCGGCACATACACACCAAGCGCATAAACGAATTCCGTGCCCACGGTCAAATCCACGAGCACGCTCCGCGGACGCACGGTCCATCCGGCATTCGCCGTCACGAAAAAAAACTCGGCATCGTATTCGGCCGACAAACCCAGATTGCCCCACGCGCTGCGTTCTCCCGCAAAGGAAAACTCGTTCCCGGTAGGCAGAAACATCGCGCCACGTACAGCCACGACAAACGATTGCGTTGCATTCGCCGCCACCAGCATTCGCCCGTCGATACGCAGATCGCCGAGTGCCGACGACGCCAAGTCCACGGCTTGCTCGAGTCTCGCGGCGCGGTCGTCCGTCGCATAACCACGTTGCTGAACGACATAAGGCAGCGTCACTTGAACGGAGCCGCGTTTGGCGATTTCCAGGCCCACGGTCGCATACGCGGTCATTTGCAGGCTCACGGCCGAACCATACAAAACACTCGCTTGTTTCGAATCATGAACGAATGTCGAGACACGCAAGGGATCACGAGCGTATCCAAACGCGAATTGTCCGAACAGAGCGGTGCGTCCAAAGACCGGGCGCCAAACCGCGGTTCCATCTTGCGAACCCCCCGCGATTTGCAATCGGTCCAAAGAAAACGTCGACGTCTGAGCCTGCGAGATACTCGGCGCAATGACGATGGCTCCCGCGACGAGCGAGGTAGCTATACGTATCGGCGTCCGTTTGCGCCGCCTTCCCCATACCAACAGCAGCATTGCAAATGCCGCCCCGAAAGCTCCTCCGCCCGCCGGCGCATCACCTGCGGCATACGTGCATGCGCTCTCGGACGACAACGGCCACGCGGCTTGCTCGCACCGTAATTCCGCATTGCAAACCATGGCTTCCGGGCAATCCGTCGTGCGGGCGCAAGGAATCCGCGGATCACCAGGGACAAACCGTTCGGCCGAAGAAAGATCCGCAGCAGCCCGACCGCCGACGATAAGCACACTCCCGTCGGCAAGCCACGTCGCCGTGTGGTCCGTCCGCGACGACGACAATGGTTCCACTTCGACAAACTCATCGGTTTTCGCGTCGTACATTTCGACCGAATCGAGCGGCCCATTTTCATCTTGGCCGCCGACGATGAGCACCCGGCCGTCGCTCAAAAGCGTGGCCGTGTGCCCATAACGCGGATGATGCAAAGATGCGGCGGACTTCCACGTACACGTAGCCGTCACCATCGGTGGCGCCGCCATTTCGTCCCATGAACAATGATAACGTTCGGCGCTCGACAAAGCGGCGCCCGATTCGTTTCTTCCGCCCACGACGAGAATCGATTGCTCGGGAAACTTGGTTTCCGACGGATCACGAAATAGCGTGGCCGTATGACCTCGCCGCGCCTCGGCCATATCGTTTGTCACGGAAGTCCATTCGTTGATTTTCGCGTCATACAGCTCGACCGTGCTTGTGGCTGCTCCCGACGCGTCCGCACCTCCGACGACGAGCACGAATGGCTGTTGTATGGCTTCGGTATTTTCTTGCGGTATGGATATCGGGATCAACGTGGCGGTATGTTCGGCCCGGGCCAGGGAAAGGTTTTTCTTGGCCGACCACGTATTCGTCGCCGGAGCGTACACTTCGACGCTCGAAAGCAGGCCGCTCGAACCTCGGCCACCCATCACGAGCACTTCGTCGCTCGATGGCAAGTGTTCGGCGGCAAGTTCACTCCGCGCTTCGGTCATCGGCGCGAGATTCGAGAATTCGCGCGAATTTCCAGCGTACGCCTCGACGCTTTCCAATACGCCGCCGTTTGTCCCTCCCATGAGCAGAATGCGATCGTCCGCAATTCGCACGCCGGCATGATTCCATCGCGCGGTCCGCATGTTTTTGGCGAGGGCCCAACGACCCGTCGCAGCATTCCACAATTCCGCGCTCTCGAGCGCCGTCGCTCCACGCGTGCCTCCGGTGATGAGGACCGAGCCGTCGCTGAGCGATGTGGCGGAATGATGGCTTCTGGCTTGCGCGAGCGCTCCCGCGGGCTCCCAAAGCGCAGACGTCGAGGGATCGGCACAACCGCCCAGGACGAGCAGCAAAGACGCCGTCGAAGCGAGCAAAAACGTTTTTCGTCGTTTCACGATGCCCCTCCCCTCAAAATCCGTATTGGACGTAGATGCCTTGGTTCATCGAGAAAAACGCGCCGCCGGTGATTTTTTCGGGCTTGAATTTCCCGAGTTGATCCGGGTTGTCACCGTGCGCGTTGACTTGCATATCCTGCGTCCAAACGGGTATTTTCGGAGCCACGAGCACCAAACTCGAAATGGCAACGCCCAATGACCAACCTTCCGAGATTCGAACACCAATGCGTGCTTCAGGCTCGATGTAGAGCGCAACCGCAAGCTGAAGGCGGCCGGTGAGCTGAATACTGCCTCCGAGGCGCGCTTCCAGCACGCACTGCCGTTCGAGCCGGTCAACACCACGCGGCTGGCGCA
>WBZU01000796.1_pt2 | contig 22656 bp, 25 predicted proteins | sample 5204311 | NCBI WGS metagenome assembly WBZU01 (sample SAMN12344359, study PRJNA552823) | activated sludge metagenome | biome: Activated sludge suspended growth; feature: Nitrification reactor; material: Wastewater; isolation source: activated sludge from nitrification reactor of wastewater... | reverse complement strand
CTGCGGGTTCACCTGGTTCCTTGCCCTGTCCTTGGCGGCATCCACCCGGCGAAGCACGGAATCCTTGCCCACATAGGCACGCGAGGCGATGAGCGCATCCTTGATCTGGGCGTTCGTTTCATTCACCTTCCCGCGAAGGGTCGTCATGCCCCCCTCCGTGGCGTTCACGCCCTCGTCCAGCATCGTCCTTACGGCCTTCCCGGCATCACCACTGAGCCAATCCGCCTTGGACGGCTTGAGGGCGCTTCCCATGAGCTTGTGGGACATGGCCTCGGCAACCTTGGTGAGACTCGAAGTAGACCCCTTGGGAGCTACCGCGCCACCAATGGCAGACGGAAGCAGGTTGATCGTCGTGTTCGCCACTGCCCCAAGCCCCGGAGAGCCGGTCAGGTCGGTCAGGCGACCACCGGCCTCGTCCGCCGCCTCTGCGATCTTCTGGAACGGGTAGCCGATGACGCTCATCGCGTCCTTCCCGGCTTGGGTTCCGGGCGAATAGGTCATCCCGCTCGAAACGCGCCTCACAGTCTCTGCGGGGTCCGCATCGGTGATACCGGCAACGTTCCCGAGACTGGCGGCAATACCCGCCAAGCCAGCAACAGGCGCGGCTATGGCACCAGAGGCCAAGGCAAGGTTAGGCTCGATGGCACCACCGAATAGCGTGCGCCAGAACCCTTCACCCTCTGCCTGCTTCTGCTTGGGCTTGTCGAGAGTGAACCCCGGAGGAAGCGGGGGAGTCCCGCCATCCAAGGTAAAACCCGGCGGAAGGGGCGGAACTACTGAGGCACCCATTGTCCATTCCGAAGATAGAGTTTCTTCCCGTCAGGCCCGGTAGCCGTGGGCACGTTGGCATCCACGGGCGCAGACACCTTCCCCTTCGTGCGCTTGGACGCGGAGAAGTAGTCATCCAACTCGCCCTTGTCCACCCGGTCATTGAACCGCTGGATGATCCGCGCAGCCACATCGCGGCGGATCTGCGCCATTCTGAGCAGCGTGTCCTTGTTGAGGCTCACGGTGCCGGTCAGGACGTTGCGCATGAACTCCCGCTCTGCCGGGGTATCCATGCCCCTCGCGCCAATGCCGAGTTGCTGGATCATCGGGAACACTTCCGATCCCATCATCACATCGGCAATCTCGGTATCGCTCACCTTCTTGCCCGCAGCTTGGCTCGCCGTCACCAGGGCCTTAGCCCGCTCGATGTTCTTGAGCGTTTCCGCCCCCATGCCGGTAATGGCATCCGAGGACTTCAAGTGGTTGATGAGTTGGTCGATCTTCTGGATGTTGTCCCCGGCAGCAATGGCCGACTCATGGAACTTCACGTTGGAAGCCCCGGTATCCTTGGCAACCTCCTTGGCCCCGGCGATCTTCCCCTGCAAATCGGGACTGTCAGCGGACTTGACCGGCTGCGTCCCACCGGGAAGATTCACGGGCCTGACCTCGCCCGTCCTCGCATTCCCGCTCACGATCCCCTCAGGCGTACCGATGAAGGTATAGAACGGTCGCTCGCTATCCCCCTTCGGATTGAACTTGGGCGTTGGCTCGCCAATCGGGTCGTACTTCTTGGTGTCAGGGTTCCATTGGGCACGCTGCTCGCCCGGAGAGCCATCGGGCATCTTCACGCCAAGAACGGTCACATGAGGCGCGTCGGCCTTCGGCGGCTTGGGATTGCTCGCCACTTCCTTCCCGCCCACATATCGCTTGGCATCCCCAGCAAGGCTGTAAGGCTCCTGCGCCTTCTCCCACGCCTTGAGTACGGCTGCGTACTGCGGGGACTTCTGCACAAGCGGTTCCTGCCCACCATAGGCCAGCGCCTCGTTCATCCCTCCCGGCTGGGCAGGAATACCCGGCATGGGATTGCCCTCGTCATCGTTAGGCGTGAGCGGGGCTTGGGCGGGAGTGCCAGAGAGTTTCTGCTGGAACTGCGCGAGCTTGTCGGCAACCAGGCGCTGCTTCTCACCGGCCAGATCGGACATGCCGGTCGAGGCGTCCTTCATGCCCTTGGCACCGAGGTAGGCGTTCAGCACTTTCGCCAGCCCCTGAGTCCAGTGGATGCGCGAGCCCGGCCCGCCCACGTTCTCCACAGGGGCCATGCCCTGCTTCATCATGGCCTCGGCAATCTGCTGCTGCCGAGTCAGCCCGGAGAGCTTCGCCGCCAGTTCAGGAGGAAGCCCGGATGCTTGGAGTCCGTAGATGTCGTTCATCCGAACAGCCCCCGGAAAGTCCCCGTAGGCGCACCCAGCGCAGCACCGCCAAGCCTGAACAGGCCACTCAGCATGTTGTTGCTGCTACCAACCTGAGAGTTGTACCGACCCATGTTCGCGGCATCCTGCGCCTGCGCTGCCCCGAAGATGGGAGCCGGGGCAACTTGCGTGTTCCCGTTGTACCCACCGATGGCAAACGGGTTGCTCACCTGAGAGCCGGACATGAGAGCCGTGATTTCGTTGAGCGGGGTCTGCCGCTGGGCAAGCATTTCCTGAAGGTACTGCTGCCGCCCACGGTTGGACTGGTCGAACCCCTGCCCTTGAAGGCTTTGCATGAGTTGCGCAAGCTGGCCGCTCTGCGCAAACGACTGCCCCTGCTGCCCCATCAGGGTCTGGATGATCCGGGCTTGCTGGTCGAAGCCCATGTTGGCGTCGTTCGTCTGCTCGCCGTAAGCCTGCCCCCGACGAGTCAAGTCCTGCTGGAAAGCATTGTTGACCGCACTATCCGCAGTCGCCTCCGCTTGGCTCATGGCGTCATTCCTCTGACGGCCAATCGCATCCATCTCTTCCCGGTACGCCCGAGTACCCGGCCTGATCCCGCGAGCAATCAGGTCCGATTGCGTCTGGTCCTGCCCCCGGTCAATGGCCGCATTGCTGCGTTGCAGCACGGCATTGATGACCCTTTGACGGGTCGCCTCAGCAGACTGGGGAGCGGCAGGTAGCCCGGAAGCCCCCCGCCAAGCATCCCGCATCGCCGGGAGGGAATTGGGGTCCAGAGGCGTTCCGCCCCGGATTGAGTTCGGATCAAGGGCAGTTCCTGCCTGCGGAGCCCCGGAAAGGTCCAATCCGGTCCCGATAAGGCCCCCAAGGCTCCCAATCCCCTGCGAGGCAAGATCGCCCAGCCCACGCTGGTTCTGAACCTGCTGGTCGTACAAAGCCTGCTGTTCCGGAGACAGGGTTTGCCGAATGGACGGGGTATCGCCGTCCCAAGACACCACCTGGGAGCCGGTAGGTCCGTAGTAGTTCGGGTTGTTGATGCGCCCCTGAGCGCGGGCAGCATCGAGGTTCGCGGCCCCCTGTTCTCTAGCTGCGCCTGCGTAATCGGGCGCAGGAGGCGGGCTAGGGCTTGAGCAGCATCCCATGTCTAATCCTTCCGTTTCTCGTTCTGGAGAGCCGCTAGGAAGCCGTCAAAGCCCTCCTTGCTCGTTTCTTTCCGGACCACATAGGCCACTTCCCCAGCCCAAGCCGGTCCACCGATGATCTGGGCGCAGGCCGTGGCGAGGTCTACATAGGTAGACCTGAGGATGAAGGCGACATGCTTGCCTAGCTCGTCGTCCTCCAGTTCCATCCGGTTCGCCGCGTGCCAGTTGAAAATGGCCTGCTTCAGGATCGGCTGGAGAGCGTAGAAGTTGACCTGCCAGAACTTGTTCTCAGGCAGGGTGACTAGCGCCATCCACATCGAGGAATTGATGTAGGCCGCATCTACAGGCTGATCCCCGTCGATAAGGTCGTCCCAGAAGTGCAGAACGTCGAAAAGCGCCTCCAGGCAGGCAATCGCCTCCGGATTGCCCTTGCAGCCCCAGACGTAGAGTTCCTTGGCGTTCATCGCTTCAGCGATCCGCCTTCATCGCCACTGGTCAGGCTGGAATCGCTTCATCAGCGCATTCACAACCGGGTTGGTACTGGGCATCGCAGACCCGACAGCCTGGGGAATCACGGGGAGCCGGTAGGCCGAGGGAGCCGCAGCAGGGGCAACCAAGTCAGTCGTGCTGGGCGTGAAGAGGCCGTTGTTCGTCGCTGGGATGAAACTCTGCTGCATGGGGGCAATGTTCCCCATCCCGGTTCCCATGCCAGACGGGGCGGAACTGGCCGCAGCGATCTTCCCGTCCGTGGTGGGATTGGGAAGGGCGGTAGCCGTGCCATCCCCGGAATTGGGCGAAGAAGCCCCCGGAGTTAGCAAGATTGGCGTCTTGGGGGCGTTCAGCGTGATCGGATTCGGAGGCGGGGGAGCGCCAAGCTGCTGCCGATACTGGTTGGCCGCAGCCATGTACCTGTCCTGAAGTGCGCTACCCCAGTGGCTCCCGCCGTTGTAGGTGGGATAGACAGGCGCATTCGGGTTCGTGGCAGAACCAACCTGATCCGTGCTTGCCGCAGGAGTGGGCGAGCCGTATCCCCTGCCCCCAAGGGCGTAATCCCACTCGGCGTTGTTCGACGGATTGGAATTAACGGGCGCGGCAAGAGCCCCCGTATTGGGGGTGGCCGAGCCTGCTGAAGCAGCGGGGGAGGCAGAAGAGGCTTGGTAGCCGCCTTTTGCGCCGGGGGGAGAAAAACAAAGCTGGGCCATTAGACAGTCCTCAAAAAGGGGCCTGTCAGGCCAGAATTGACCCGATTATTACCCCCTGTAATGGTTATGTCAAGTCTCATCCAACGATGCCGCCGTACTCGTAGACGTAATCCCCGCTCATCCACTGGACCGCTACGGAGTTGGTTGAAACCTGAATCTTTGCTGCGGCGCAGTAACCCGGATCGGAAGCAGGGGAAGTCCACTCCTTCAGCACTTCCATCCCCGATCCCCACACTGCGCTTCCCCACAAAGCCGTTCCCCACAGGCCCCCTGAGGTCGGGATGTAGGTGGCAGACCCGGTGATCGCGTTGTCCTGAAAGTCAATGTCGAGGTCAGTCAGGAACGCCAGGGTCCCGTCCGTCGCAAGGACTGGCCGGTACATCTTGAAACTCTTGAGTAGCCCCTGCCTGCCAAAGTAGCTGAAGGCGGTTTTCCCGTAGGCGACGATGTTCGTGCCCACATCGGAAACCCCAGTCCATGCCTTGTAGACAGTAGTTCCAGAGCAGTAGTAAAGCTGGTCATTCAGGATGCCAAAGTCCTCCGCGTTCCAGCCCTTGAACCTGCACCAGGATTTCGTGATCGTGTTCATCACATACTGGTAGTGGGCGCCATCCTCAGCGATAGGCACGTTCACGATCAGGGCAGACTGCGCCCGGTACACGATGGGCTTCCAGCCGAACACGGACCCGTAGGTACGGGCAGTCTCGTTGAAGGCGTTCTCAATCTTGAAGGACAAGGCTTGCTTGGAGTCCACCACGCTCGACTGGATCGCCACGGACAGCGGGAAAGTGCCGTTCTGGGTCAGCAGAACAACATCCCCGGCGTACTTCGTGAAGCACCGCCTGCCCAAGGGCTTCCCGACGAAGTAGCTCCCCACCTTGGCCCAACTTGCCGAGGAAGAGGGGTTCGTGCCCTGGTAGACAATCACATCCCCTTCGCTGGTGATGAACACCGCCCGGTCGTCAGCCCCGTCACCGGCATCAACCGTCCAAGTCGCCATCGCCATGAGATAGCCCCCATGCGGAGCCTCCCCATCCAGCGGGAACTCGGTCAGAGCCCCACCAGCAGCACCGGCAGCGAGATACCAGAACGAAAGCGTGTCCTTCTCGATGAAGAAAAGCCGCCCCTTGAACACGTTGACATGGATGATCTTGGTCGTCGTGAGGCCGGTCAGGGCCGGGGTTGAGGCGTTGTCCACAGCCGTCCAGGTAGCCCCGTCGTAGTAGGCAGGCTTGTCTACCCCGTTCACGGCAATGAGGTAGTTGCTCGTCCCATCCCCGAACATGGTCGTCTGGTGCTTGCCGTTAGTACGCGCTAACTTCGATGCCCCCACGGCACCGGAGCTAGTCACATCGTAGATTCCCGAGGCGGTGTAGGCGTACATCGAGTGCGCCCCGGCCAGGGAGTCGTAGGTAGCGAGCGTCTTGATGGTTCCAGTGGTCCCGGTAGCCCATGACGAAGAGCCTCCGCGAATCTCGCAAAAGCTCGTCTTGGGGAACCAGTTGTCCAGGGCCACCGCATCGGTAGGCGGCATCTGGGCAAGCGCATCCCTTGCGTTCCAGCCCCCGACAGGAGCCGGATAGGACTGGCTTGCCGAGGTAAGCCCTCTAGGAACCCTGCTCTTCTGTCTCAGGGGCGTTCGCATGTTCGACCTCTCCACACCAACTGCAAGGCTCACCCTTGCCAGTGAAAACGTAGTCCCGCTCGTTCGGGCAGTAATGCACCCACATGTCAGGCGGTAGTTCCATCAGTGATGAGTCCGTAGTTGGCAAGTTGAGCTAGGAGGCTTGCAAGGGCAGCATTCCCAGCCCTTGAGCCCGTGATCGTGGGCTTTGCGAGCCCCGCGCTTCCCTGAAATCCCACGCCGGTATCGTTCGTCACGAACTTGGCATTCCCACCCGAGTCGTAGACGACGAACTGCCCTCCTGCCGTCTGACACTTCACCTCAAGGTTCCCGGTGCCCTTGTGCAGAATCTGGCTGCTGGTATTCGCGCCCCCGCTGTTTCTGACGATGCGGATTCCGTAGTCTGTATAGGTCGTATCCCCGACTAGCGACAGATGCGAAGCTCCAGAACCAGTCCTACCAAACCCGATGACGGCTCCAGCAGTCTCGGTGGACATATCAGCCCCGCCGATGAAGAAAAGCCCCTGATCCGCCCCTTGGTAGTAGGTTCCCTTCGTGCGGATGATGAAACTGACCGTTCCGCCTACAAGGTGCCCGACGTAGTAGGACTGGGCATTGGCCGAGAAGGAGTACGCCCCACCCTCTGCGGCAGGCTCGTTGAAGTAGTAGGCAACGTAGTTGTCCTTCGTCCAGTTCATCTTGATGCCAACCCGTCCCGTCTTGGTGCCAAAGTTGTCAACAGCAAGATCGGTGAAGTTGTTGGAGTAGACACCTACGTTGCTGCCCGGAGTGCCGCTATTCCACTCGACCCCGATGGCATTGTTGGCAGTGATCGCAATCCGCGTGCTGCCGATGAACTTGTTGTAGTCGCACCACGCCTCGAAGTCGATTCCATGCACAGCACAGTCGCGGGCGTTGTAGCCGGTAAACGTGTTGAGCGTGACCACCGTAGGCGTAGTGGAATCGCCCTTCATGTGGACCCCCTTGCCACAGGAGCCCTCCTGAAGCAGGCCATCGAAGTCACAGAAGGCGAAGTTCCTGTTCCCGTCCGGGTTCGTCCCTCCGGAGGTATTCACCAGCATGTCCAGGGAAATGCAGGTCGCGCTGTTGCTCTTCAGGGTGCAGTCAAACTTGCACTTGTAGGCTGAACGAAGCTCCATGACCTTCGTGCAGCTTGACCCGCCATCCCAGATTCCCCCGATGATCCCGGCATGCTCAAGGACACCAGTCGTCGCGGAAGTGATGAACGCACTAGAGCCGGTGTAGGTAGCCGTCACTCCCTCTGCGAGAATGACGACGTTGCTCTTGAGCGTGAGTTGCGTCGTTCCGAACGAGTAGGAAGGCTTGGACAGGACTAGCAGCCCGCCACCGAGCGCATTGATGGCATCCACCCCTGCCTGCACCGTGGCGAACGCATCCCCTTGGTACTGGTTGAGTTGGACAATCGCCCCGTTGACGTACACATAGGCAAGCCCGGTGGACTCGTCTATGACGATAGGCGTCCCGGTGTCTGACCTGAAGTCATCGACAATCGGAACGCCAATCTTGGAGCGGACCTTCTCCATCAGACAGGCCAAGTCCCCGGAGAAACCCAGATGCCAGGAGCGATGCCCTTGCTCGCGTCAACGTCCATCGACAGGATTCGCTTTCCGCCATCCCGGCCAAGAGCGTCCTTCTTCTGCATTTCGTAGGTCCGGAAGTCCTCCGCGTAGTCGAAGCCCTTCTCCTTCTTCCAGCGCCAGCGCAGCCCCATCAGGGCAAGCGCCTCCGGAACAAGTAGCTCGTCATCGTCAGCGGCGAAATACTCCCGGTAGGTCAGGCCGTCAGCCGAGACAATCCAGTTCTTCGTGACGTACTCGAAATACCAGTCGTCACCGGCAGGAGGGACTGGGTTCACCAGAAGCTCGTTGTCCCTGAGCCTCCAACGGAACCGAGGCCCATTCACGAACATGGCCTTCAGGGTCTGCCATTCCTGCGGCGACAAGGGACCCGCCACCGGGAGCCGAATGGATCGGTCCCAGATGGTCTGGTTTATCATGTAGTTGAAACCGTTCGTGGCAATCGTGTCTATGTCACCCTGAGACTCGGTAGCGACAGTCACCCACGCAGACTCGAAAATCATCTTCTCCCAGGCGCCAGCCTTGGAGAGGTCCGATCCTTCTTCTTCCAGAAGAGCCTTGAGTTGCGTTACCTGCTTGTCCGTGGTCCCGTAGACGGTGTTCGGGACAGACAGGTTCTGCCTCTCGCAGAAGTGCTGGATGCAGGTAAGCAAGCTCATTTCAGGCCCTCAGTTGCGCTTCGATGGTTGCCCGCTTGGCCCGGTGATGAGGCATCTTCCCGAAGCGGGCTTCGTACTGCTTGGAAAGGGCGGGGTCGTTGATCGCCAAGTCCTCTTCCGGCTCGATGAGGTCATCAGCCGTGATGGCAACAGGCTTCTGCACAGTCGCGGCATGGGCAAGCCCCTTGAGTTGCGCTTGCAGGGCTTCCACGGCTTGCGTGAGTTGCTCAACGTTCGTTTCAGCCAGTTCCACACGGGACTTGAGTTGCGCGTTCTCGATGACCAGAGGGCCGGTGTCGGTCGCGGCCTGAAGGGCAGCGATGGCCTTGTTCTTCACGTCCTGAGCGCCCATGCCGATCATCCGCATGGCTTCCTCGTTCATCCTCGCCGCGTCCTCGACGGTGCGGATGTTCATGCGAATGAGCGTTTCCTGCTGGGCCGGGGAAATGACGCCCCATCCACGGATCGGGGTCCCCTCCAGGGGAAGCTCCTGCCCGTTCTTCCACGCCTCGTACTGCCTGCGGTAGTTCGCCACCCACTCGGCAGGGATGCGGGAATTGGTCGCATCTACCTCAAGCTGGGCGAGCCACGCCGTGACCTTCTTGATGAGAACGTCCTTCGTGTAGTGCGGCGTGATATGGACGAAATCCACATCGACTGCCGCATAGCGCCCCAGTTGCTTGCTCATGGCAGGGTTTTCCACAGCCGTGCGATGGAACGTCACATAGGGCGGGCGATCTTCAAGTTTCTCGACGGACATACACTCTCCTTGGGCTTGTCGGGATGTTCCACATGGAACGCCCTGACAAACCCCCCTCCTTGTGGGAGGGAGGCTTGCTACTTAGGCAACAGCGGCCATCGTGGACGGGAACATGATGATTCCGTGCCCATACCCCGTGTAGGTGCCGGTCAGCGTGATCGAGCCGGTCGCCGTCGAGTTCTTGTCGCCAAGAGTGCCGATGGCAGAGCCGGTGTAGATCGTGCGACCGTCAGGCGAGAGCGCGGCAACCACGGTGGAGGCCGGGATGCCGGTGCCCGAGAGCGCCATGCCGATGAAGAAACCATCGTAGCCGCCCGTGGTGAGAACGCCAGTGCCGAGCGTGGTCTGCGCCGTCACCGTCGTGGTAGCCGTAGCCGACTTCAGGTTGTGGACGTTGACCATGCCCTTGCCGGTCGAGTACGCGCCGATCATGCCAGCGGTGCCGATGCCAACCGCAGCATCAGCGGCCACCGTCGCGCTCGTCTTGTACACCGCGCCACCAGCGACCTGAATCCAGCCGTAGGTGCCGGACGCCATCGGGGCCATTGCAACCCCGAACGGAGCGCCAAGGTTGGCAGTGCTGGGCAGCAGCGTGCCAAGGTAGGTCGGAGCCGTGCCGACGATGACCAGCGAGCCCTTGATGATGGCATCGTTCGACTTGATGTACATGAACTCGCCATAGCCCCAGTACGGATCGACGGCGGGGATGACAAGGCCAAGTTGGTTTCGTTGAGTCGTGTCCGGCGCAAACCAGTCGTTGAACGGCTGTTCGCCAGCGACAGGAGTGATGGGAGCAAACATAGTTATGTCTCCTGGTAATGGGTTAGGGGATGATGACGCCCTGAAGCTTGCGGTTTGAGCAAACGACGTTGCCCATCCACAGGATCGGGGTCACGGAGCCATCCTGGTTCACAGGACGCATGTCATCCATCACGGTCAGGTCGGCATCCTGGTGCGTCACCAACTCGAAGTAGTTCGTGTTGATGAAGTACATATGGTTCGCAGGAATGCCAGAGTTGCCGTCGAAGATCACATCGGCGTTCTTGTACTTCAGGGTGACGAAACCACCATTCGCGTTCGACTCGCCCGTGTACCGCTTGAGCGACACCTGCGAGGACTCGAAGTACGAGTAGTAGGTGTTGTCAGCAACGATCAGGTCAGGCTGGTCGTCCGGACCCCGGTCAAGGGAGAGCCAGAGCGGCAGCATCAGGCCGTTCTCGATGGTCGTCGCACTCGGGGTAACCGAGTTCACCGAGGCGTCATACACGGTGTTCTGCCAGAACGCCCAGGTGGTCGCTGAAATGCCGCCCACCGTGTTCGTGTTGGTATCCGCGATGATCGCTTGGAGGCCGTTGATCTGGTTCGTGAGCGAGCCATCCGAGTACAGGTCGGACGAGAAGTTGTTGTTGAACGTGCGGATCGCGTTCTTGATCCGCGCCTTGGCGAGGTTGATGATCTGCGTTTCACCGGAGTTGATCCGCAGTTCACGGCCCGAGGCCACCACGTTCAGCGCGATCTGCTTCCACGGGTATTCCGCCGCCGTGATGACGTCAGATGCGCTGATGTTCAGCGTGTCCCAATCGGAATCGAATGTGTTATCGCACGGCTCTTTATCCGTGCTTCTGTAAGTCGCCCTACAGTCCAGACTATATCTTCCCTTGCGGGCCGGGGGCTCGTGGCGCTTTACTGCCATGCCGCTCTCGCGGGTTAGGCTCCATGCGCTAGTCGTTACACCTTCCGATGCTTTCGCAGTCGGCTTGGCTCGGTATTGACTCGATGTCTGGGACAATGTATCGTTGATGACAGCGAGTGTTTCACCGAATTCACCCGGTTTTTCAATGGAGGCAACATGGGTCCCGGTCCCCGTCCCTACCGCAAAAATGGCGCGATGTTCAATTGCGTCATCTGCGGAGATTCGTTCTACCGGAAGCGAAGCTTCATTGAGAGAGGCATCACAAAGACCTGCGGAAAGACAGAATGCAAGAGCAAGTTCTTTTCCGGCCCCGGAAATCCTGCCTGGGGCAATGTTCCGTCGATTGAAGCGAGGCAAGCGGTGAGAGAAAGCAACCTTTCGCGCAAGAAAACCGGCCCACCGAAGGGATACAAACACACGCCAGAAGCTCGCGCCAAGATTTCCGAGGCGCTGCGTGAACGGTGGAAGCACAACCGTGATGAAATGATCCGAAAACTCACCAAGCCCAAACCTCGCGATGCCATGCGCTACCGCAGGGAGTTCACGCCGGTTCAGAAGAAACTCTGGACCGGGAAACTCTGCTGCTGGTGTGGCACCGAGGATGGCCTTGAACTCGATCACATCATTCCTATCGTGGCTGGTGGAATCAACCTGCTTGAAAACTCTCAAACGCTTTGCCGCAAGTGCAATCTCTGGAAAATGGTCTACGTGGATCGGCCCTACCAAATCGCCATGTTGGCCTTCAAAGCGGCTAGTGCAGCGTAGTCAACCGTTGGTACGTCCCGTTCGCCGCGTAATCGAGCGGGGCGACGATGGTGAGGCCACCATCCACCTTTCGGGTGTTGCCGCGCTTGTTCATGTACTTCAGGAACGCATTCCGGTTGGAGAGGTTGTCCTTGATCTCCTTGGAATGCTTGCGGAACGTGGTCGAAACCAGTTCCGTGAAAGTGCTGTTGGGGGAAGCCATCTGGCTTGTCTCCTATTTCAGGTCAATGGGTCCGCGAGTTGATCTCTCGCAGGGTTTCCTTCATGGTGTCCTCCATCTTCCCGAGAGCCTCTGTAGGAGTTCTCGCGGTGTCTCGGCTTCGGACATTCGCTGCCGTACTGCGCTTTGCTTCCACTACCGCTTTCCCGGCCTTCGCCTTCAGCGCCTTTTCAGCCTCTGTCTGAAGCCTCTGAAGCTCCTTCTGGCGAGTCACCGGATTGGCGTAGATGGCCTTCTCGTAAGCCGTTTTCAGGTCTGCCCCGGCATTGATGAACGCGACCATTTCATCCGCGACTTCATCGAAATAGGGACTGTCCTTGGCAAACGATTCGACCTCCTTCGCCGTCTGATCCTGCTTGGCCTTCAAGTCCGCTTGTTGGCGGCTCGTCAGCGCACCTTGCAATTGCTGAAGCTGCTCCTGCATCGCCCTGACCTCAGGCGGCAGTTGCTGCATGTTCTGTTGCTGCACAAAGCCCAAGTCCTGACCAAGCCGCTGATAGGCGGCGTACCGTTGCTCAGGAGAGCCTTGCGTCAGTTGGTAGTGAGCGTTCAGGAGCGAGGCAACCGCCTTTTCAGGCTCGATGCCAGCCGCCTGGATCATCGGCATGTACGGGGTGATGACTTCCTTCATCCCCTTTCCGATGGAGTGGTATTCCTTGTACTGCCCCAGCCCGTCGAGCATCTGCTTCTCGCGGGTCTCGATGTAGTCCTGAACCTTGGGGTCGAGCTTTCCCCAGTGTTCGTGATAGTCCTTGGCCCACGAAGAGGGAGGATTGCGAACAACCGGAGCCTCAACAGGCGGTGCCTCTTCATTACCTGTGGTAATGGCTTCGACCTCAGGAGTTTCTGGGGTATCGACCACCTCCAGGTCATCCTTCTGCTCACCGAGCCCCATAGACGAGGCAATGTCAGCTACGCCGGTCGAAATCATCTCTTCGTGTTCCATCTTCACCCCTAGGCTGTCTGCCGAACAATTTCCGGGGTCATCCCGGCCTGTAGCTCATTTGTGAGCCGTTCCTTCTGTTTCTGCCCCATGCCCATGATGGTTTTCTCCACATGGGTGTCTACCTGTCTTTCGATGGCCGCATCCGCCTCCGCTCGCCTGCGGGCTGCGTCCTTCTTCATTTCCGGGTCGTACTCGATGCAGCCATGCCGCTTCAAGTCCTCTTCCCGAGCGTACTTGTTCGTGATGTGCCTCCCATCAATCGGGGAGTCGTAGCAAATGTCAGGACGAACGAACGCCATTGGCAGGGGAAGGAACCGCCTGCCCTCGTTCATGGCAACCTTCTCGGCCCACGCCTTCTCGGCAGCTTCAGTGCCAGGGACCAGATTCCAGAAGTTCAGGTACTTGTCCTTGTCGGTCATCGCTTTAGCGATCCTCTTTTCATATCATCATCGCCAGTACGGCTTCCTCGTCGTCATCTTCCCAGCCCTGCCTGACTCGTTCCTCGTAAAGACCAAGCAGGGCATGAACCTTCTTGCTTTGCTCGACCAGCGCAGCCCAATCGACCGCTTCGGCAGGCGGGATCGCATCAGCCGAATCCGCAAAGCCCTTAACCAGCTTGGCGGCCTCCCTCTGGACTGGCTTCGGTACATCAGGTCTGACAAGCTCCGCATACGCTTCCTTGGGGCCAAACCACTCGTCAATCCACTCCTTGAGCTTCTGGTCAAACCGCTTCCTGATCCGCTGCTTCCCGTAGACCGGGTATCCAGAACCCCCCGGCAGGATATTGTTCTGCGGAGGCGGGATAACACAGATGTTCTGGAAAGCATCAGCCTGGAACGCATCGCACTGAAACCCCTCAGGGACAACCTGCCCGATCTGGTACGCATCTGGCTGAAATACTCCGTCCTGAAAGGCAAGGTCAGTCACTTCTTCGTGAGAGTCGCGTGCATGTCAGCGATGGCTTCCTTGAAGTTCGCATAGGCGAACTGCCGGAACTCGTCGTTCTTCCCGGCCAAGGCAGCGCCGTCCGAGTAGCCCCAGACAGCCTCGAAATCGCAGGTGTACCCGTCGTTGTGCGGGGCTTGGGAATCGCGCCACTGCTTCGACAGGTAGTAGAACCAGAACTCGGACACCGGGGGCCACTGGTGCGTCAGGTCGCCATAGGCGCGGCACGATCCCCAATGCGGGACGATGATCGTCGCCTTCCCGCCGGGCTTGAGGATACGGTGCAGTTCGTTGACGAAGTGGATGCGCTCCGGGGCGGTCAGGTGCTCCACGAAGTGGGAGCAGTGGACCTCCTCGATGGAGCCATCGGCCCACGGCCACGGCTTGCGAAGGTCGTGCGTGATGGCCTGCCCGAAATCGCGGCTGTCCACGCCCACGAAACCGGAGCGGGGATTCTTGCCGCAGCCAAGGTCGAGCTTGGTCGGTGCCGGTTCTTCCTTCGCCTTGCGTTGCGCTTTCGCCATCACCACACCATGCCTTTCGGGCCGAATTTTCCGTCGAAATCCAGATGGCCTACCTTCACGCTGCAATCAATCGCGCAGCGGTAGCCGTTCTTCCTCGCGTCCGTCCAGAAGTACAAGTCCTGCGTACACCCGTCCCGAGTCTCAAACCACGGGCGGCGAAGCCTCGTATCCTTGAACATGGACATGCGCCACAGGTTGAAGCCCATGCCCGTCCCGACGCACTCGACCAGGCCGCCATTGGGGTCCGGAGGCTGCGGGCGGAAGTTCACCACGGGGTCGCGCGGATCGCCCCAGATTTGAGGCACGCCGCCATACCCCTTCGTCCAGTACAGGCCCCCGATGCAGGCAAACTCGGGATGCGCTTCCATCTGCCGCAGCAGTTTCAGCACGCCATCCGCAGGGGGAAGGTTGTCGTTCTCGACGGTCAGGAGAAACTCCCATTGCCCGAGTTCCGGATTCGCAAGGATGTTCTCGATGGTCTGCGAGAAGGCCCTGCCAACCTCCATGTCCTCCGTCGCAATCCAGACGTTCGACTGGTTTGGCGGGAACTGGATGGAGCGATGCGACAGGTACGCCTTGGTCGTGATCTTGTCCGACCCTGGCACCAAGACGATGATGCGCTGCTTCTTCCACGATCCGTCGTTGTAGATTCGCGCATGGCTCTTGGCGAGGTCCGCGTTGTGGAACCCGCCGTCGTAGGCCGTCAGTTGGGGCTTGGCGCTCATACGTTCACAAGTCGCAGCGCAACGTCGGCACGGGCAGCGTTCGTCCCCTGCTGCGTGAGGTTCGATAGGCCGATGGTGGAGAAGTTGGACGTGCCCGAGTACATGCCAAGGCCGTAGAACCAGCCATTGCTGTTCGCGGTTCCCGCTCCCGGCTCACGGGCCGAGAAGGCCCCGATGATGGCCGAACCCACGCCCATCATGGACACCGTGTTTCCGAGGGATGTCGTCGCCGCTCCGGTCAGTCCGGTTGCTCGCGTGGACAGTTGAAGCCCGAACCAGAACTTGTCAGCGCCTGTCGCGTTGAACGCAAGCGGCGCGGACAGGAAGAATCCGCCCGTCACGGAGCCGGTCGCGTTGCTCGTCCAAGTCATCTGGTTGTTGGTCGTGGCCGAAGAAACACTGGACAGCGTTCCGCCGTTCTTCGTGTAGGCGACGGCTGTGATGGAGTACAGGAACCCTGCCGAGGAGTTGTTGGCCGCTGTGGCAACGTTGATCGAGGCGAGCATGTCGAACCGGCTCGCGGATACACCCACATCCATCGGGACGTACACAACGGAGGCGCTCGCGTTGATCGGCGCACCGATGGTAGTGACGAGGTTGTACGGGCGGAAGAAGATGCTCTCCTGCGGGGGCGGGATGGCATACAGCACCAGCGAGTTCGGCGTTCCCGTGGAGAACCCGCCGATCAAGTTACCGGCGACGAGGAAGTTGATGTTCCCGTTCTGGAACGATGCGGTGGAAGCGTTGAAGGCCGTCACGCCATTGATCGTGTGCGTATTGTTCGCCGCAGCAGCCGCAGGGGCCGAGGCGGTGATCGTCCCCGCGTTGATCCCGAACGAGACCCCGCCAGCATCGGCAAACGTGACCGAGGCAAGGTTGTTGCTCGTCGTGCCCGCGCTGAAGTTGATCGACCCGCCGCCACCAGGAGCCGCAGCACTCAGGCTGAGAGTGAAGCCCGCCGAGTTGCTCGCCGTCGTGCCAGACAGGTTCGTGAGGTTCAGTTGGGGATTGCCGTGGCTGTGATTGGACAGCGCAGCAGTGGTAAGCCCGTTGTGGCTCCCCGTCACCGCCCCAGCATTCAGCCCGAACGAAACCCCGTTTCCATCCGCGAACGTCACTGCCGAAAGCAGGTTGGAAGTCGTCCCCGCGCTCACCCGGATATTGCTCAGGGTGGCCGCATTGGACGCCATCGCAGTCGTGAGCCACGCCGGATGGTTCAGCGACAGGTTCAGGCCCGCCGTGTTGTGCGTCATGGACCCGGAAATCAGGTTCCCGCCAAATCCGGAAGTCGTGCCCGCTGCACTTCCAGCGTTCAGGCTGATCCCGCTGCTGTTCACCGTCCACGCGAGAGGTCCGGCAGTCAGGGCCGTGTTGAGTCCCACCGCATCGTTTGAGGCCCGCGCCGTCGTGAGGTAATCCGTCTTGACGGTGGCGACGACAGAGCCGTTGCTGTTCGACCAGCTCACGCCTTGGCTGTTGGCGAACACGAGCGTCTGGAACGCGCTCGACCCACCCGGAGCGGAGAAGGCTTGGTTGCTCTGCGAGGTCAGGTAGTTCGTCGCAACCGTGGCTGTGATGGTCCCTGCGTTGAGGCCGAAGGACACACCGCCTCCGTCCGCGAATGTGACGGACTGGAGGTTCCCGGAAGTCGTACCAGCAGAGAAGTTGACCGCAGCACCACCGCCAGGGGCGGCAGCGGACAGGCTCAAGGTGAACCCGGCAGAGTTCGATGCCGTGGTCCCGGAAAGATTGGTCAGGTTGAGTTGCGGGTTGCCGTGCGAGTGGTTCGACAGAGCCGCAGTCGTCAGGTAGTCCGTCTTGACCGTCGCCGTCACGGTAGAGCCAGCAGTGCCGAAGCTCACCCCGTTAGCGTTGCTGAACAGGTACTCCGTCTGCGCTGGAACCGTGGGGACGGTGTAGGAGCCGGTGACCTGCCCAGCACTCAGCCCGAAACTCAGCCCGTTGGCGTTGCTGAACGCCCCGACGATTTCAGACCCAGCCGCATCGAACGTAACGGCATGGGACGAGTTCCAGTGGCTCGGCCGTATCTCGTAGAGCGGATCGTCCGGCGTGGTAGCCGTCAGGACATGGTTTACGGTGCCGGGCACTTACGCAGCCTTTCTCACGGACTCGATGATCCGGCCATCAGGACCGCGCTTGTGTTCGACAGGAGCGGAAATCATGGCGAGAAGCTCCTGCTGCATCTTGAGAATCTCTTGCATGTTCATGTCCTGCTTCTCACCGGCCTGAGCGGTTTCCTCGCCCTCCTTGGCCGCAGTGGCGGCTTGGACTTGGGCATTCATCTTGGCGATGATGACCTGACCGGCAACTTGCATCGCGGCCTTCTCAAGCTCAGTCTTGGCCTGCAACTGCGCCTTCTGGTACTCGGCATTCGCCTTCGCAGTGGCTTCGGATTGCTTGACTCGCTTTTCAGCCTCAATCTCGGCAAGCCGGATAGTGGCTTCCTGCTGCGCCTTTGCAGCCTCCCTAGCGGACTCTTCCTGCATCGCAAACTGCTCCATCTGGTGCTTGCGAGCGGCAGCGGCTTCATCAGCCTGTGCGGTGAGTTGGTCAGACTTCTCCTTGGCCTGAAGCTCCATCTGCGTTTTCTGGAGTTCGGCTTGGGACTTCGCCTGGGCCTCAGCAGCCGGGTCAGGCTTCTGCGGCTCCTTCATGGCCCTGATCTGATCCTCAATCTCGGAGCCGAATCTATAACGCCTTGTAATGGCAAGGAGCATGGCTTGGGCAGCCTGGAACGGCATCACTCCCTGCTCGATGAGCGGACCAACCCCGTTCAGGAACTGGGCAATCGAGTTCATCAACTCGGCAATGTTCTTCTGATCCTCAGCCGCTTCCGGCTCAACAGTCGAGTTGGTCTCAATATCGATTCTGTAAGCCCGCTGCATGTCGTCCCGAAGCATGGACAGCACATCAGCCCACTTGGGCTTTTGAAGCTCCGCCTGGACCTGCTGCATCTGCTGCTCAAGCGGGTTGGGCTGCGGAGGCTGGCCGGGCTGGGGAGGCGGCATCATCGCCATCTGCTGCTGCAACGCCTGAAGCATCTGCTGGGCCTGCATGAACTGCTGCTCAGTCAGGTAGGGAAGGCCGGTCATCTTGGCCCAGGTCTCTTCACTGAACTTCTTGGCAGCCACTTCCAGCATGAGCCTCAGGAGGTCACGGCAGTAGCGCATGACTTCCTTCTGCATCCGCTTGAGTCTCAACGAGCCCCAGCTTTGCTTGATCTGCTGCGCCCCGAGAGTCTCGGACGCGTTGGACTGCCCGCGCATGATGTCGGCAATGCCCATGATTTCCCAAATCACGGCCTTGCAGGACTCGCGGGCTTGCAGCAGTTGCTGGAGAGTCATCACAAGCTGCTCGATTGGCATGAACCAGATAGCGTTCTGCAAGCCCTTCTCGGCAGCAAGGCTGGACGACTTGTCGGCAGGAACAAGCTCGTTGTCGTCAGCAGTCATCAGGTTCTGGAGGTCAGAACCCAACTCGGAATCGTAAATGCCACGCGCCTTGATCGCGTGGACGATCTTCTTGATCCGGCGCGTCAGGTCATTGAGTTCGGTCGCCTGCTCCTGGTACAGGTCGTACAGGGCAGTAACGGTCAGGTCGTTGGCCTTCTCGACCAGCGTGATCGGCTTCGGGATCGGGAAGAACCCAGTCACTTCCAGCGGGTCTGGAGTCTCCTTGAGGATCGCATCCTTGATCTGCTTGGAGAGGAAAATGACCTTCCGGGGCTCCTTGGCCCAGATTACGTAGATGCGGGTCGTCTTGCGAGGCCCCTTCTTGTCGTCGTCGTCCTTCTCGCTCTTCTTCTCGTCTACCTCGTTGTCCGCGTAATACTGGAGTTTTACAGCAATTTCCTCACCGAACAGTCGTTCTGCTTCAGGCTTGTCAATGTCCTCCATGAACGCAATCCAGGGGACTTTCGACCACTTGGTTGCGTAGCCCTGGAGGTAACGATCCCACTTTCTTGACTCGGTGCAGACTAGTTCACCACTCTTGTAGGCCGATTCGTCGGCAGCTTCGGCTGGTTCACCTTCGGCTGCTTCGTGAGCCGCAGAACCGTCAGGACCGGGACCTTCGACTGGCTCTTCGATCTGAGCGTCATACTTGATGCTGGTAACGCCTCGTCCGGGCAGAAGAGAATCCAGAACCGCCGCCCGAACCGCTTCGTCATAGGTCTCGTAGCCTTCTACGTTGGTATCAAGGAGGAACTCAAGGACCCGCTTTCCAGCTTCGGCAGCAGCCTTGCCAGTGGGGTCGTCATCCTTGAACCGCCTCTCAACAACAGGCCTGGGAATGGCCGAGTAGAGGCTAGGGAGCATCGTTTCCGTGTTGGAGTAGAGGATGTTGAACGGAACACGATCCCCCTCCTTCGCGGCGTAAATGTCGTTGATCTTCTGGCCGGACTTGCGGAATCGCTTCTCCCGCTTCTCAGCAGCCTCAATCTCCTGAATCCAGCCAGCAGCGTCCATCTACACCCCCAGCATGTAGTACATGACCCGCGTTCTCGTCGCGGCATCATGGGCGGTGTTGAAGAGCATGATTTCCTTCACGCCAATGTTGGAATACAAGGAAGGAACCCGCGAGGAACCCAGCGTCAGACCATCCAACCCAGTCGTTGAAGCATCCCCCGTCACGGCAGCATTCAGGCCCACCTGAATGACCGACGAGGCTCCGTTGAACACCCCCGCCAACGCTCCATAGCCCCCCAGGGTCAACTGGGAGGCACCGGCAAACGTGGCACCTGCGTTCAGCCGCAGTTCAGGACTAGACCCACCGGGCTTGATCGAGGACGCAACTGCAAGGCCGTCCGTGATGAAGTTTCCAGCCACCCAGCCGACTTGGTTGATCTTGAGGTAGATGGTGTAAGGCTGGGCGAGGACAAACGCACCAGTCTGCATGTAGTTATCAACCCCATCGAATAGGATGGAGCCATCGGACTGTTTTGCAGGCCGGTTGGTGTCGGTGCCTTGCAGAAGGTGTCTAGCATTCCCGGTCACATCGGACCACTGGGAAACGCCAGAGCCAGTCACGGTCACTGAGGTGTTGTAGCGCAACCACGCAAAGGGGGAAATGTCGGTGATGTGCATACGGCCATCAGGCAGGTACGCAATCCCGTTGATGAGCGTGGAAGTGACTCCAGGGGCGTCCGTGGTGTAGCAAATCCGCCCCGCATTCACCGCACAGCCGCCGATGGTCACAGTTCCGGCAGGATTTCCAGCCGTGGCGTCTACGAGTCGGACAAGACCAGTCGCGGAGTAGTTGATTCCTCCATCCACCCCGTCAGCAGTGGCAACGGCAGTCGTCGTTCCTCTCGGAAAAGAGCCTGCGTAGCCCTGAAAACCTGAAATCGAGTCAACCGGCTGGTTATCGCCAAGGATGAACGGAACTTGGCCTGTTGGAAGGGCACAAACGGGCAGAATCACACTCTTTCCTCTTTCTTAATGCCGTCAAAATCAGATTTGATAAACGGCATCAGATAGCGGGTTTTGTCTCCGCAAATTTCGCATTCATCGGTAAGCGGGCGCATGCAATAGACCTCAAGTTCATGCCCCACCGCATCACATTTGGCCTTGTAGCAACCTTCGCAAACTGCTATCACAATCTTTCCTCCCTCAGGCGCTTCATTTTCCGGAGGAAGTCATTCTTGAGCTTCCCGAAAGTCATCGTTGCCGGGTTCTGAGCCAGAAGCTGCTTCTCAATCGAGATTTCCGGCTTCGGCCCAGAAGGAATCTTCCAACTCAGGGCCAAAGTGCGAAAAGCACTAGCCCCGTGAGAAGCCCAATCGTGAGCAGGCATGTTGGCAAAGCACTTCTTGTCCTCATCCCACTCGTAGTGGTAGTTACGGAGGACTTCCCGACCCCTCTCGGTCGCGCTTTCCCTGAACCAGCACCAGGGGAGCGTCTTTCGAGCAGCTTGAATCCCGTCATTGTGGTCAAGCCTCTTCGCAATCTGGATTCGCCCCACCTGCTGGTCCATCATCTGCTGCTGGATCGACTTCCCACCAGCCGCTAGAGTCCTTGCGCGGGCATCGTGAGGCAGGTAATGAGTCCCATAGGGGCAGTCGAACTCCGCCGACTTCTGCCGCAGGAGGTTTGCGTAGAACTCAATGTCCTTCAGCGAGGATTCGTGGTAATCGATGATGCGAATTTCGTTCTGGATGACCTGGAAGAACCAGATCGCCGTGGAATCCGTCCTGCCAAGGTCCCAGGCAGTATTTACGTTGATCCCAGCAGCTACATCGAACTCCAGAATCTGCCCTTGGGTCTGAATCCGGTCCATCCACTCCCCGAAAATAGACCCCGGAATCGCCGCATCAAAGGAAACGTAGTACTCCTGAAGCCACAAGCTCTTCCCGTACTCATTTCCGTGTTCAGCTTGGAGGGTCCTCAGGATCGATTGAAGCTGCTCTGGCTTGTAGACCTTCGTTTCATCAGCCGTCTTTACGTCCAGAAACCACCCAGGCTCACTCTCAGCGAACTTGCACAGGTTCTTGAAGTGGTTCGAGCCTCTAGGCGTCGAGTTGAAAGCAGCCCAGCCCCCGTTTTCCTCCAGGATCGGCATGAGGTACGACCAAGCCGAAGGGTCAGACAGGGCGTACTCGGAGAAAACAAGACCTACAGGGGGAGAACCAACCAGGGAGTTGTAGTTGTCAGACCCTACAAGCTGAAGAGTTGAACCGCAGTGAAGCTCCAGCTTCATTTCCTGCGCGTTCGTGCTTTTCCTGATCTCCGGAGGGAAAGACTCATCCAGCCGCTTCTTCCCCGTGTGCGGGTTTATGGCGTCCCACATCGACTTCCGGGCCTGGGCGTACTCCGGAAGCATGTACCAGTAGTTCCCCTTCCTCTGGTGAGCACTGCAAGCAGTGTGGTGAAGGAGCATGTCATCCTTCCCAGACCTTCTGTGCCACCGCAAAACAGCCCTCTTCCCCCCCCTCGCCAAATACCTCCAGGCAGGAACCTGATAGTCCCTAGGCTTCCACTTGTAGGGGAGAGTTATCTCCAAGCTAGGCCCGGAGAGCAGTCAGAACAGCAGCAGCCTGAGTAGCAGCATTGTCAGAGGCCGTAGTGGTCACTAACCGAACCCGGCCAGCAACAACCCGGTTCCCATGAACCAGCCACTGCTGCAACGTTCCCTGACTCGGCTCGTAAGCCCTCAGAACCCTCGCATCCCCAATCCCAACTCCCAACGCCGTCTGCATCGCATCACTAGTAATCGCCATCTAAGCAGCCCTCCGACGAGCCATGTAGGCCCTCATGTAAGCCCTGCGCTTCTCCAAATCAGCGTACTTCCCGTGCCGACTCACCACACCCCTGTTAGCTACCAGCACCTCAGGAGCGTTAGCTACCAAGGCCACTTTCGGAGCCGTGTTAGCTACCCCGCACCCCCTGTGCCTCTCCAGAAGGTGAGCAAATGTCTCCCTCCGGCACCCAACACAACTCACTTTCCCCACAACAATCATCTACTTACCTCAACTTCTGTTAGCTACCCACCAGGCGGGGGTTCCGTACCCTGTGAACTACCAAATCCGCTCTTGCCCCCTCCCTGCCTACGCCTGCCGTGTGTCTGTACCCCCAGCGTCGGGTTCCCTTTTCCCTACCCCGCCCTGCCGATCATGC
>WBZU01000991.1_pt1 | contig 22691 bp, 20 predicted proteins | sample 5204311 | NCBI WGS metagenome assembly WBZU01 (sample SAMN12344359, study PRJNA552823) | activated sludge metagenome | biome: Activated sludge suspended growth; feature: Nitrification reactor; material: Wastewater; isolation source: activated sludge from nitrification reactor of wastewater... | reverse complement strand
AGGGGCTGATCCGCGCGACTGATCTGCTGCTGCCGACGTGCCCGATCCGACTGAAGCCGTAGGTTGGCTCGGGAGCGATGAGTGGGCCCGCAGGGACTCGAACCCTGGACCAAAGGATTATGAGTCCCATCAAATTACGATTTCGGCTTGTTGATCACCATTCCCAGCAGCCGCAATATTTACAAAAACATATTAAAAACATGGCATAACGTATCACGGTTTGATTCCTTGCCATTCCCGCGTGTTGCCATATAATGCCTACAGGGCGCCTACATGGCCGAGGTGTGCGATGGGCAAGCGAGAGAACTTCACGGCTGATCGGGTGGCAAAGTTCCGGTGCGCTGCCGGAAAGCAGCAAAGCATCTATTGGGACGCGAAGGCTCCGGGCCTCGGGTTGCGCGTCACCGCGGCGGGTGCCAAGTCCTACGTATTCGAGACCCGATTGCATGGCAGAACGGTGCGCCTCACCATAGGCGACCAACGGACGTGGTCGATCGCAAAGGCTCAAGCCGAGGTTACGCGGCTGAAGGCCATGACCGACCAAGGTGTCGATCCGCGCCTGGTCGCTCAAGAGCAGCGCGCAAAGGCAGACGAAGCGCACCGCGAATCCAAGCGGAAGCATCTCACCATCGGCGACGTCTGGCCGCTCTATCTCGAGGATCGAAAGTCGAAGTGGGGCGAGCTTCACTATCGAGACCATGTCCGACTCGCTGCGCCCGGTGGCGAGCACAAGCGCCGCGGCAAGGGCTTGACCGTCGCAGGACCGATCGCGCCGTTGCTGACGCTGCGACTTTCCGATCTGACATCATTCGCCGTCGCGGAATGGTTGGCGAAAGAAGCCAGCCGGCGCAGCACGAAGGCCGCCCAAGCGTTCAGGCTGCTGCGAGCATTCGTCGAATGGCTTGCGGACAAACCGGCCTATCGCGGCTTGGTTCCAGCCGATGCGCTCGAGGCGAAATTCGTGAAGGAAGCGGTACCGGCTTCACGCGCCAAGGAAGGTGACAGCCTACAACGAGAGCAGTTAGCGGCGTGGTTAGCGTCAGTACGTGCATTGTCCAATCCGGTTGTCAGCGTTTATCTGCAAGCGTTGCTGATAACTGGTGCACGCCCGAACGAGATCGCGCGGATGCAATGGACAGACGTGGATTTCGAATGGCGCAGCCTAACGCTCCGCGACAAGGTTGAAGGCAGCAGGACGATTCCACTGACGCCGTATCTCGCTTCACTGCTGCAGGCATTGAAGCAGCGCAACGACACGCCCCCTAACATCCGACTGCTCAAACGCATCGAGGACGAAGGCAAGAAATGGGAGCCTTCGCCATGGGTTTTCAGCAGCCGCACTGCTGCCGGCGGGCGGCTTGTCGATCCGAGCGATGCACACAACCGCTGCCTGGAAAAAGCGGGACTACCCCATGTAACCCTGCACGGCCTGCGCCGCTCGTTCGGCACGCTGTGCGAGTGGGTGGAAGTGCCAAGTGGGGTCTCGGCGCAGATCATGGGGCACAAGCCAAGCGCACTCGCGGAGAAGCACTACCGGCGCCGACCTCTTGATCTCCTGCGGACCTGGCACGACAAAATTGAGGCTTGGATGCTTGAACAGGCCGGTATTGGGTTCGAGCAAACGCAAACTGCCTTGCGGGCTATCAATTAGATTGAACGGGTTGTGGAGTGCCATACGAGAACATTTGCAAGCGCCTCGAGGGATATTGGACAAAATCGTGGGACGATTTACCCGAAGAGCAGCGACAGGCTTGGGGTGAAGTGATTGGGTCGCTTGGCGGTTACGTCAACGATGTCGGCAAAAGCTGGAAGGAGAAACCACCCGCAATTCGTCAGTCCGTAGCGGCCGACCATGATTACCAACACGACCCAAAGCTGAAAGCCGAGAGGGTCGTAGGATGGTGGGATGCGACCATGAATGCGCGCTACTGGTTTTCCGTCCAAGACATTGCTCCTCGGGAAGCGGCGATGTTGTTGTGTCGCCTTAACCCGCTAGAGCCAGAAGGCCAAGATCCAGAACGAATCCTTGTGGATGGCGATGCGAAATCACCATCCAGATACCGATTTCTTCTTGAATCGTTCGAGCGTGAGGCAAAAGCGACACGACATCAACGCACGCTATTGGCCTGGCGAGACTTGGCCGAAAAGAAAGGTGCGACCTGTCACCCGTGGATCGAAGAGTACATGACGGCACGGGAAGCGCTAGGCGAGCCGCTGGCGATGGACAGCAACGCTGAGATTGACCTTTCCGACAGAAGCGTTGGGCTATCACCCGCGGAACGCCGCGCCGCGCTCGACATGGGTACCGAGAGAGGATGCCGACGCCGCATACTCGAGTCGTGGAATGACATAGAGATGGAATATGGGCCTTCTCCGGACGGACGGCAGGTGCTTCGCGTGTTGAGCAAGGACAAAGACGAGAAGAAGCCAATACTCAAGACAGTGCAGAACCATCTCGCCAGCCTAAAGAAAGAAGGGCTGATTCCCTGATTTCTTCCCGGGAGATTCCCGGGAGGTTCCTAGTTTCCCATTTTGACCCGACGTCCGTAGTTCCAGCCTGAAATCGAACCATCAACGCGCTGAAACAGGCAATCCCGCCTAGGCGCATTTCTCCCGATGGAGGAATGTTTGATGGTATCGATGAACTTTCCTGAACTGGCTGCCGTCGCGCAAGGCCGCGACGTGCTGCCGACCAACGAAGCTGCGGCTGCGATCAATCGCGCCCCGCAGACCCTTCGAAAGTGGGCTTGCCTCGAGAACGGGCCAATCCGCCCGGTTCGCATCAACGGCCGCCTGGCTTGGCGCGTCGCGGACTTGCAGAAGCTGCTGCAGGGTGATGCGTGATGACCACTTCATTCAACACCTCGCGTGAGGCGCTCACTGCGCCAATTGCTGCCATTCCGGGACCGGCAGCAGATTTGTCGTTCCCCCGCGTCGGCACAGTGCGCGCTCGCGTCCTTGCACATTTCCTCGACGGGCGGCCGCTGGCACACAACGAGGCGCTGCGGTTGAGGCAGACAAATCGAAGTGGGGCGGAACTCTATGCCTTCAAGCAGAGGGATTTACCAAGCAATTCCGCAACTTTCGAATCATCTATCTGTATCGGCAGTATTGCATGGACCGCTTGCATTTCGATCTCTGAAATCGAGTTTGTCAAGGCAGGTATCCTTCACCACCCGCATACATGCAACACCCTGACGACAAACGCTCGCCGAAACCTCGACGAGAACCGGACGAGTACTCGTCGAGTTTTCGTCGAACAAGCGTCGAGCATTCGCCCCCGGAGTCGACTGGAGACGAGACGACAGGAGACGAGACGACAGGAGAAAAAGCACCTTCTCCTGACGGAGAAGGTACTCGTGTTTCGCCTGCCGGCGAAACGGATGCGTGCCCGCATCAGAAGATCATCGACCTGTGGCACGAAGTCATGCCTGAGCTTCCCAAGGTCGTGCTCTGGTCGGATGCCAAGCGCGCCGAGCTGCGCGCCCGATGGCGCTGGTTGCTGAAGAACAAGCGCCTGTCGAACGGCGAGCGGTACTTTACCGACGAGGAGAGCGGCGTCGCGTGGTTCCGCAAGCTGTTCGAGTACCTGCGCAAATCCGACTTCCTGATGGGCCGCACCAGCAAGCCGTGGAACGGCCTGCACCTCGGCTGGATCGTGAAGCAGGAAAACTTCGCGAAGATCCTCGGCGGCAACTACGAGAACGCGAAGCAGGAGGACGCATGAAACGCGATACGGCGCCTGCGTCATCGATCCGCCTATTTGACAGTCGATCGAGTGCAAACGGGTCTTCGTTGGTTTGCTGCTGTTCAAAAACAAGGAAATCGACAAGATCGCCCGGCTAAAGTTTTCATGCGCGGATTGCGTCAACTCTTTCAGGTTCTGCCCGAATTTCTAGTGCCCGCCCTTTCGGGTGATTCGTCGGCCGCCGCGCGAATTGACTGGAGGATTGCCCTATCCCAACTTGACCTCTGCGACTTAGGTTCTTGGGCATCCACCGTCGATTTCGCCCGCAAACCCCTGTCGCGAGAAACGAGGCGTTCTATGACTGGAATGAAAACCAGATCCCATCTTGTTCGGCTCTCGGCAGCACGCCACGCCCTATCGGAATGCCTGGCTGCAACCCGTCGGTACCGAGGAACTGAGTCGATCGCCGTGCGCGCCGATTGCATTGCGCGACTTGTTTCGTTGCAATTGGCGGTGATTTCGATCGAACGTATCGCGGTCGGCACCGTTCCGCGCCAGAAAGGCAATTGTGAGCGCCAGATCAGCCGATTGATCAATACGGTGGATCGAGCGGTCGAACGCACCTACCGGCGGCTCGAGAATTTGCCGCAGGTGGTGACGGCTGCTGGCAGGATTGCCGATTCGATAGGACAAGAGAGGGGGGCGTGAGCAATCTCAAGCCTGACTGGGATTTGGTCGAGCGCGACTACCGGCTCGGTCAGTTGTCCGTTCGCCAAATTGCCGGCAAGTACGGAGTTGCGGTTTCAACAGTGGTTCGGCGCGCGAAAAACGGGGCCTGGGTGAGAGACCTGTCCGAGAAAGTACGCATCGCAACAGAGGCGCGGTTGGCCGAAGAAGCTGCCAAGGCACATGCCAGCCATGCCCTCGTTCAGGAACGCGTACATGACCGCGCACAAAAAGCGTACACGGGAATCACCGAGGCGGCCGAAGCCAATACGTCGATTGTGATGCGCCACCGGCACGACATCGTGCGGTTGCGGAACATCTTCGCGGAGACGGCCGACGAACTTCAGTCGGTCTCCGGGAAATCGGCCGAGATTGAGTGCCTGATCAAAGCGGTGGTCGACCAAACCGGCGACGTCGATCTAGGCGCGGCCTTGGCCAAGGCGCTTTCATTGAAGTCTCGCACCGAGTCGCTGGACAAACTGGCCGCCGTGCTCACCAAGTGCGTGACACTTGAGCGGCAGGCTTTCGGAATCGACAAGCCCCAAAACCAGGGGCACTCCATCGAGGATCTGATCCTCCGTGCTGCGAGACAAGCGCGGCCGGTCGAATGAGCTGATCGTCGGTGATGCTCAATCTTTGAGCACCGGACCGGAGCGCAGAAATTCGGGGATGTCGCGAACGCTCACATTGCGTTGGTTTGCTGCTTCGCGTTTCACACGCACATGGATCAGTTCGCCACGATCGTTGTAGCCCCAAAAGCAGATACCAGCTTCCCCCGTCGTTTGTCGACGGCCGACTCGTCGGCGGAGTCGGGCTGCAGAGCGAAGTACCGTCGTCCTCCGGCAGGCGTACAAAGCGAGTCCGCCGCAGGCGATGGCAACGACAAACCAATAGAATGCACTCATGGAATCCATCCGTCGATATTGTGCTGGCTCGGCCATCAGGCCGCATTTGATTGATTCCGACTTGCAACCCCTCAGCCAGTGCCCTGCAGCGACGACCCCGGCCGAGGGGGTTAGGCTCTCACGTGAGGGGAGGAATCTGTCTGTTTTTGCAACGCTCTGATCCGCGGCACATCGGGTTCTGCGTGGACAAAATGTACGCTGAAATGATGGCGCATAGGGCGTTGAGATTCCGGGAGGCAGGCGCTTTCCAGCAGCCGGGAGGCGACGGCGCTGGCGGGGTAATCCGCCATCCCGAGAACCGGGTGGTGGCATTCTCGAAGATTCCGCACATCGGCCTGAACGGTCATTGGGGATTGGAGCCGTGTACGGCCGGATCAAATAGGTCAGCGGTCATAGACCTGGAACTCGTCACCAATGACGGCTTGATTCTTCTCCTTGTAGCCGGACCCGACCTCGTTGTTGCCGGCCACTGCGCTAGTCAGTTCAGATTCTGCTGTTTGGACGAGACATTGCGCAGACGCAGCTCGTGGTCGAACTTGCCCCGCCGGGTCTCCACGATGTCCTCCATGGATTTGAGCATTTCAGCGAAGCTTGAGTACCCGAAGCTGGACTCATGGAAGGTCGGGTCCATACGCTGCATGTAGGGGCGCAAGCCGGCCTTCTGCACCCACGGGTCCCCTCGGCTCTGGGCGAGCCGCGAGATCGCTTTGCAGACGAGTTCGCGCGCCTTCTTCTCGCGCGTAGCGGCGTCCGCCGCGATCACGAGCAACTCGCGCAACTCCTCCGCTTCCTCGGGCGGACAGAACGGGCGTTCATCTGGCTGGGGCTGTACTGAGACCGCAGCTGAAGTCTCATAGCTCGCGGATTCGGCAGTACGCTCGGGCGCTGCAGGCCGCACTGCATGAACCACGTCGGCAGGCGTGGATGCTCCAGGATTCAGAAGGGATTCGTAAAACTTAAACTGATGGCAACTGCGTGCCCAGTGCTGGTTAGTCGAAGCCATGCTGCCAATGCCGATCAGGGTCCGACCCCCCGCCTTCACCTTGTAGGAAAGGGGCATAAAGTCGCTGTCTCCGCCCACCACGATGATGGTCCCGATGTGGGGAAAGCGGTTCATGTCATCCAGGACATCAAGGCAGAGCTTTATGTCTGCGCCGTTCTTAGCGGCTGCGCCCGGCGGGAACACCTGGATCAGCTCGATAGCCGACTGCAGCAGCGCCTGCTTATAGCGGTTGAAGGACACCCAATTTGCGAAGGCGCGGTTAATCGCGAGCGGACCGAGCGATAGCGCGAACTCCATGATGGTCGAGATATCGATCAGGGGGTCCTGCGGACGGAAGCGGCTTGCGTAGTACGTGCCTGCCCCTGATGCCTGGTCAACAAGGCTCGCGTGAAGGTTCTCGAAGTCCCAGTACAACGCAACCGAATCTGATGCCTGTGCCACCGTAAACGCATCCTGAACTGAACAGATAGCAACGATACATGATGTGCATAGCCCCATGTCAATCGACGCTCACACAGAGAGTATGAAACGCTGTGCCGCTGGAGTGGCCGCTCGTCGCTTCAAGCGCTCGCGACAAGCGGCCGTACCACCGTCAGATCTCGATCTGCTCAGAGATCTCCAAGGCATAGTCGAGCTCGATGCCGAGGCAACGGACGCTAGACTCAAGCTTGGAATGGCCCAGCAGGAGTTGAACGGCCCGCAGGTTCTTGGTCCGTTGTAGATCAGGGTGGCGTTTGTCCGCCGCATGGAGCGCGTACCGTAGGCGGATGGATCCAGCTCCGCCGCTGTCGCGACGTCTGTCACCGACCGGCACATAGGAGCCGGTCGGTGATCGGCGCAAAGCCGATTAGAGCTTCGCCGCCCAGGCCCAAGTAACGCGATTTCAGCTTGATGACCCGAGCCTTAGAGTATGTTGATCAAGTGGCCGCTGTTCTGATACGGTGATCGAGGACAATTTAGTCTGTGATCATATTCGTCGAAGAGGAAGCCGTGAAGGAGCCGAAGGCAGAGCTAAATCACCCTATGTCGTCGGACGGTACCGCTGAAACGACCGATAGCCGCAATAGCATTGATATCGACTTGCTGGAGGCTGACGTCGTGGAGCGGCTGTCTGAGCAGCTCAAAGCGAGGGATGCAGCTCAAAAGTCAGCCAAGCGTGAAGCCAGACGCCAAAAAGAAATCGAGCAAATCTGGACAGCTTTGGACTCAGGAAACTACGCGACGCAGCGCGATCGAGTTGCGTACTTGCTCAACGTTTATCCCGATACTCGAGAGAGCGACATCACCCTGACTCTGAGGTATTGGGAGACGTTCCAATCCGAGCACTGTCCGGATAGCGCGATTCCGCGGGAGAAGCTGTTCAAACTGGAACGCCAGACAACCATCTCTCGCCTGCGAGCGAAGATACAGAACGAGTATGGACTATTCCAAGGCAGCGAAATGGTCCAGCGACAGCGCCGTCAGCGCGAAGATCAAGTTCGAGAAGACGTGATCGCCGATCGAGCACCACCGAATGTCGTCCATGTCTTTGCAGATGAAACAGGAAAGACCGGTGCCTACTTGATCATCGGATCCGTATGGTTTCTCAATGCGAGCCGAACGGCGACTTTCCAGGCTTCTGTGAGTGCGCTTGCCCACCAGCTTGGGATTCGCGGCGAATTCCATTTTGCTGAGTGCAAGAGACAGCATCTGCCTGCCTACAAGGAGTTCATCAACCTTGCAGCCGCGAATCGCGAGTTCATGAGCTTCAAGGCGATCGTGACCAAGCAGAGTGGGGCAGTACAAGTTGCTGATGCGGTCATTCGGCTACTGCGATTGCATCTGCTGAGAGGATACGAGCATGAACGGCGGTCTGGCCGGGTCGCTGGGCCACGAAGAATCAACGTAACGCTCGACCGCGGCGACACGTACTCAGCCCTGACCAGGAACGAATTGGTTGTCCAGCTCAACAGAGATCTAAAGGAGTCCTATGGCGACGGCAACACCATCGAACGTCTGGCCGAGATTGATTCGAAGGGTTCCGCCTCCATACAGCTTGCTGACCTGCTGGCCGGCGCACTGACCGCTACGGCCGTTGATGGCGGCAAACTTACTCCAGAGGAGATCACGCGTGTTCGACAGATCGAGAAGGGGGAAATCGGATTCAACGACTTTACCGAACACGACCTCGGCTGGCGGAGGACGATCGAGTACCGCACAATCGATAATAGTCCCGACGAGGGCGGGGCGTTTATTACTCAATTAACGATCGACGTGCCCAGGACCTTGACCGACTTCGTCGGGCAAGCGATCAGCCCCCGAGGGCAACTGCCGTCCGCCGAAGTCGACTTGTGGCTCGCCGATCAAGTTGAAGCGCGCCGCAAACATAATGGCATTGGCAAGAGTCCGAATACTCGTGGCTCCAATGCCACAGTGGACCGGCCACTGAGCGCATGGAGATTCGATCAGGATGCGGATAACGAAGCGCATACCTCGGTGTCGATCACCGTACCGGCGGGGCTGCGTTTCGGCCTGAGTCTAAGGAAGGTCGGTTGATGGTCGAGATTTTGCAGCGTTGCAGTCATGGTTGAATTTCAGGCTACTGACGATCAGCTTCACTTGCTCTACACGCCCCGAGATGGAGTTTCCTGGGTCTTTGACAAGTTCGGTCGTGGCGACGAAGTTGTCATCAAGGGAACGTTTCACCTTTCAAGGCCTCACCTCATTGAGGCGGCTGACGAAGAAGACGCGGACGACGGCTTCGTCGAAGACCATCCCCTCCGCTTTGTGGTGGCGACGCTCGAAGGCCCCTACTTTCGCTTTGATCCAGATGTACTTCCGGTGGGCTGCCCGGTTCTCCTCGCTCGTGACGCATTGCCCACTTGGAGATGGTTCACCGCCGAGCAACGAACCTCGATTCTCGATGTTATCGCCGAGTTGAAACCGACCCGCATCGTCGTCGGTGGCGACGAGCCAGATGCGATACCACTGGCGGAATACCAGAAGCTAATCGAACGCTTTCCGTCCAGTCACGAACTCAAGCGATATGTACTTGCCCGAGTAGCCGCCGTCGTTCGCGAGTACTGTGATGCCTCTGTGGATGCTGAGTCCTTGTTTCGCTCCTATGTCGGGAAGCGTATCAGGAAGAGGGCTCGCAATGTCAAAGCACTATTTCGTGCGGAAGAAGAGCGGAAATACCGATACCTGCACGAGCGCCTCACCATGATGCTCGCTTCAGAGGAGACCTACACTGAGGCGGCCTGGCAGGCAGAGATTCTCGACATCGTGCTGCTTCTCAATCCTAAATACATCGCGGCCTTTGACCGGGCTCCAGTCAAGGATTTCGACCGCGGCGTCATGCGGGAGCTAGACATACTCCTCGTGGACGCATCGGGCAACATAGACGTTATCGAGATCAAACAGCCGTTTGACAAGTGCATCGTCACAGAAGGCGTTTATCGCGACAACCACATTCCTTTGCGCGAGCTATCCGGGTCAGTGATGCAACTCGAAAAGTATATCTTCCACCTGAATCGGTGGGGGCCGGCCGGGGAGGCAGCACTGACCAAACGATTCGCTGACAAATTGCCGCCTAACTTCCAGATCCGGATTACCAACCCGTGCGGGATCGTCATTATGGGACGCGACAACATGCTGTCTGCGGCTCAGCGCCGCGACTTCGAAGTAGTCCGCCGAAACTACAAGAATATAGTTGACATCATCACCTACGACGATCTCCTGCGAAGGCTTGCGTTTGTTCTCTGCCAGCTCAGGGCAGAAACGGCACCTGATTGATTGACCGCTTTGTGCCTCTGCGTCGAATGGCCGCAGATGGCCGTTATGGAGAGCTGCACATAACGGCCATAAACAGACTGAAGCCAGATTGCCTAGCCGCTCCCTTCGGGAAGATCGGGCCCGGCAATGACGGGCGGCTACAATCGAGCTCACCGCTATCAATGTTCCCCGACAGAGGATCTTTGGACGAAGACTAGCGGACCGCGTCGGCATCGCCAACGAATCTGGAGACTTGAATGAATCTTGAGCAATACGCATCAGGAGGGAGAGATCGATATGCTCGGTTAACTGATCCTTTGCAGACTCGAACAGGCACTGGCCGAACGACAGCAACGGCCGATAAGCTGAAAACCACCATCGCCCTACGCGACCTCAGGCACACCCTCCAAAACCCCGACCGACGGCGGCACAACCAGTTTCGATGCCGCCTCGTTCGTCCCCCGCAACCAGACAGCGACATCAGCCGATTCGATCGCAACCACGCTCCGCTTGTCCTGCCGATCGGGCGGAAGCTTCGGGTCCGGCTTGTGCATGCGCGACATGATCGGGTGATCGTCGGCATTGATCGTCAGCATGGTGTAGCTCTCGACGATCTCGCCGGTCTCCTTGTCGGTCCAGGCATTCCACAGCCCGGCCAAACCCCAGGGCGCACCATCCTTGCGGCGAAAGCGCCACCAGACGTTCCGGCCGCTCTCCCAGCACGGTTCGTCGAACGAGACGGCAGGGATGATGCAGCGCTGCCCGCGTTGCCAGGCCAGCTTGTACGAGGCCTTGGCGGCGATTTCCTCGAAGCGCGCATTGTTCGTGGAATAGTCAAGCTTGCGCGTCTTGGCAAACCACGGAATCAGTCCCCACTGGCCCGCGACCAGTTCGGTGATGCCGGTCTCGCCAACAACGGGCCGGACGAATGGGCCGAGGCTGCGCGGGAACACCCCGACTTCGCCGCGCCAGGGGTTGTGTCGGCCGATATGCCAGAACCGCTCGATGTCGGCCTGATCGGGCGCAACGTAGCGATTGCACATGCCGCTATGCCGCCGGGCGATAACAGAGCATCAGCAGGACAGCACAGAGTACCGACGCCCCGAGGAAGAGAAATCCGCACACCTCGTCGAGGTGCGCAACGGTATAGACCAGCCCCGCCAAGACGAGGATCAACGAACCAAAGTACAGGACGTTCATCGCGATCGTGGGCCATCCCGCCTTGATCTGCAGCCCGGCTTCGTCTGCCAGAATCATGAAGGTCAGCAGCGGAACGGCCAACGAAAACAGTGTCAGCGCATATCGCAGGTAGTCGGTGAGGGTGCTGACCTGGAGCAGCGTGACCACAATTGCCATGGCGATGGCGACGGCGCCCAGGCTGATCCGATGGGATTCGAGGTACTCCGCTTTCAGGCGCTCTATGCGATCCGATGCCATGATTCGCCCTCCTGTTGTCCAGGCGAAACGATACCGCCGAATCGGCTGATGCAGGATAACGACCGGGGCAATGCGGGGTGAGCGGTGCCACCGAGCGTTACCTCAGGCGTTTGACGCGTTGCGGAAAATGTAGGCCGGTGGTCGATTTGAGCCCATCACCCGGCAATTGTCGGCAGACAGTAGAAGGCGCTTTCGCAGTTCGAGTCGATCGACAGGGAGGCTTGGCGAATCGAGGCGACGGGCGCGTTGAATCTGCAGGCACCCATCACCCCGCCATGGTCACGATGCCCGGAAGGCGCCAGAAGCCTAGTGGTCAATCCATGGCATCGTACTTCGCGTCGATCTTTGCCTGACCCCGCATCATTTCCGCATACTCGGCCTCGCGCTCCTCGATCTCCTGGAGCAGTTCGTCCGACAACCCAGCGTTCGGCTCCGGTGTCAGCAGGATGTAGGTCTGCAAGGGTTCCTCTGCCGCTTCGTCTTCGCGATAACCGAGGCGCAGCATTGCCGCGATTTCCGCATGGGCCATCGCCGCCGCCGCGCGAACCTCTTGCTCGAAAATGCCCTCGGCAACCAGTTCGGCCGTCTTTTCCGGCAACCACTCCCGCCAATGCTGGCGAGCCATCTGTTCCAGCTCTTCAATGTCCATGAGGGTTTCCTCTGCGGTGATGTGATGCCGTCACACGGCCTCCGGGCCTGCGCGGGTCACGTTCGGCCATTCACTTCCATTGATCCTCGATCACCAGTTTTGGTGCCGGCTTCTCGACGGCACGGACCGGCGGGCCCACTTTGGGATCAACACAACGGAACGTGACATCGGCCGTGCCAGCCATGGGTGGCGCAGTGCCGGTCGATATATCGATGACGTGCAGTTCCCGCCCGAGGGACTGGCATTTCTCGCCGGCCTCGGTCAGCGCGATCGACTTCGCACCGACCACGCCGCCGCGTGCCGGGGCCGCGACCGCGGATATCGTGTAGGTGTCGCTGCCGATCTTCTTGACACCGCTGGATTGCGCGCACGCCGCAAGCAGAACGCACAGCGGCAGGAGTTTGACGGTCTTCATCAGTCGGGTTCCTTGGCTGCAAGGGGAAGGATGGGTCACATGCGCGAGCGGGGCGCCGCTTTCGTCGGCGGTGTTACACCCGCGGTGCTGTCGGCAGCCATCTCGAGTTCGTGATTGATCATGCGTTCGGCCTCTTCGAGCAGTTGAGGCGCAGTCTGGCTTTCGCGATTCGGGTCCTGGGCGAGCATGGCCGCCTGTCCCACCACGGCGCGAAAGCGCAGCCGGTCGGTCAAGCTGGAACTCGGACCGGGCCGGCCGTAGCGCGATTCGGCGTGCTGCAGGATGAGGTCATGCAGGTTCGCACGCTGCATTGACGATGCCAGCAGATAGGTCTCATCCAATAGCTCGCGCATCGGCCGACTGGAATTGATCCAGTTTCCGCATTCGACGCGGCGTACCGATTCGCCCATCAGTTTGCGCAGCGCGCCGTCCGTCTTCAGGCGCGGATGGGCCAGCTCGAGCATCTGTTTTGCGACGGCAAACTCGTCGGCACGCGCGGCATTGCGCTGGCTGACGGTGCTTGCTTCCAGATCGGCCTGGTGTTGCGCCTGTGCGGCCTGTTGCTCCTGAATCGACAGGCGACGCCGTTCCAGTTCGACTTGCTCGCGCTGGAGATTGAGCGATTCTGCGCGCCCGAACATTTCCAGAGAGCGCGATATCCCGTCGTTCACTCCACCCCAGAAGCCCTGTGCGGCGACCGGGCCGGAAAGCAGCGCCAGGATGGCAGCGGCGCAGAACCCAGCAGTGACTTGCCAACGGCAATGTGTGTTGTCGGTGTGTTGGTGGGCGCCTGTCCGGACGCTCGCAACCCCGCCACGGGACAGGATGCCGAACACGCCGCGAAACGCGGTGCGCATAGTGACCCCCTTATTGTTTGTTGTTCTTCGTTGGCAGAACCCGTCCGCACCGTACATGCGACGGGCTCGATCTCGACGCAATGCCCCTAAGAAAACCTTGCCCGGACCAGAAGATTCCTATTTTTGTAGGAAGACTCAATGATAGCGATGCGGCGAAATTCCTCCAATAGTAGGAGGTACGGTTGGACGCTGCACAAGCATTCGGCAAGGTACTGCGCCGGCTTCGTCTCGAGGCCGGCTATACGCAGGAAGCACTCGGCTTCGAAGCCGACCTTCGCCGCACGTTCATCAGCCTGCTTGAATTGGGACAACAACAGCCGACGCTTACGACGATCTTCAAGCTGGCGCCGCCATTGAGGTGCAGCGCGCGGGATATCGTTGGGATGGTCGAGAATGAACTGGCTGGAAATAAACAAAGGCCACGACCACGAGCCGGCAGCAAATAGAGCCTAGCTGTCATCCATTCCAACGAGCCGCATTCCCGCGCGTCAATCTTCTCGTTACGCGAAACAGTGCAAACTCATAGTTGATGCCAACTGAGTGTAGGCATCAAACGCGACATGCCTGAAGTTACACTTGACGTTGGATCTTCAATAGGCGCAGTTGGCGCGAAGCTTGGCCGGGAACGTCTAGGTTTCCGATTTCCCCTGGAGAAAGCCCGATAAGAGCCTGCGCCAACGGAGTTCGTTCGTTCACGATACCCATCTTGACGTTGCTCTCGCTGTCGACGATCAGAACACTGTGTCGTTCGTTCGGGGCCTCTAAGGCGCAATAGGTGACGCGGTCTCCGACTTCCACGAACAGGTCGTCGGTTCCGTCCGAAGCGACCGACAGAGCTTCGGCAAGATCCTCGGCGGTTTGTGCCGCCCCAATGTTTTGGACGATCTCCTCAACGTCATCCGTGTCCCAGTCCGACGAATCCCCCTCGGCACTTAAGCGGCGACGTTCCTCCAAGAATCCTCGTAGGCGCTCTGTTTCTCTCCGCGGGTTATAGAACCAATCGGTTGACCAGATGCGGTGGATTCGTCCCCGCCATCCGAGCGATTCGAGAATTTCTTGGCGGATGCGGTCCCGGTCCCGGACCGAGAAACCGCTGTGATATGTGGCCCCGTCGCACTCTATGCCTGCCAGAAATTCGCCAGGACGATCGGGGTTGCGCACCGCGATATCGATAAAGAAGCCGGCGACGCCTAGCTGAGGTTTCACCCTATAGCCAAGCGCGGTAACTACATTGGCTACAGACACTTCAAAATCGCTGTCCGGGTCTCGGTCACCCTCGTCCGTTGTGACCAACACGCCGCGTTTGGCGAAATCAAGATAATCGTGCAGGGCTTTCGTACCCAAAGGCGTACGCTCGTCGACGACGATGTCTTCAGGCACCATGGATGTGAAGAGTTCAATCCTGCGCTTGGAACGTGTGAAGAGAACATTGAGACGTCGCCATCCGTCGGGTCGGCTGATCGGACCGAAGTTCTGGCGCACTTTGTCTGTGCCCGCGGTCTTTCCAAAGGTTGTGGAAATGAAGATGACGTCCCGCTCGTCGCCCTGGACGTTCTCGAGATTTTTGACGAAGAAAGGCCAGCCTTCTGCTTCCCACCGACCCATAAAATCCGCCCCCTTTTCGAAGGCCTTAAGCTTCTTGTCCAGCAATTCTTCGATCAGTTCACGCTGCGTCTGGTTAAGCGTCACCACGCCGAGTGATTCGTCGGGGCGCTTAACCATGTGTTCGAGGACCGCGTCGACTAGTCGCTGAGCTTCTGGCAGGTTCTGCCGGTCCTTGTAGCAGCCGCTCGTCACGTAGCGGTACTTCACCCCGAGGCCGGGATTCTTGCCATAGGGGGACGGAAAGACAATTAGATTCTTATAGAAGTGGAAGTTGGAGAACGCAATGAGGGATTCGTGGTGCGAACGGTAGTGCCAGCGGAGGCTGCGCACGGGGGTGAAAAGCTGTTGGCAGATGTCGAGAATGCTTTCCATCCCGCTGATGGCTGCGGGGGCCTCGTCTTCATCCTCGTCGTCGCCAGCGTCAAGCATCCGGTCGAAAAAGCTGGTCGGTGGCAGCTGTTTGGGATCGCCAACCACGACAAGTTGCGAGCCTCGCGCAATGGCGCCAATCGCTTCTTCTGGCCGTAACTGTGAGGCTTCGTCCATTACTACCAGGTCGAACTTGAGGACCCCTTGCTCGAGGTACTGGGCCACGGAAAGGGGGCCCATCATGAAGCAGGGTTTGAGTTCCTGCAGAGCTTTGCCAGCCCGTTTCACCAACTGACGAATCGGGATATGCCGTCGTTGCTTATTGATCTCGCGGCGCAGCAGGTGCATTTCGGTGAATTCCCCGACGATCACGCCACGCTGTCCCTCGGGCACGCGTGTTTGTTTTTCGATCTGGCTAGCGAAATCTTTGCCAGTGAGCGACACAATCTCGGCGTCAAGCGCACGATAGTCCGAGCGTGTTTTCTCGTGGGCGATGCCGTTAAAGCGCGACAGTTCCGGGAACGCCTGGTAGGCGGCCCGCCCGATCGATTGGTACGCAGCAAGCTCGAATGCGGAAGCAAGAGATGCCGAAGGCATTTTTCCAGACTCAAGGGCGGACACGAAGGCGCCCATGCCATCCTGTCGAGACTGTAGCCGCAACGCGAGGTACTTTGACCAAGGCAAGACCGAACCTGGAGCGCTAGCCACGGTCTCGAGTCTGGTCCTGATCTCGGACGGAAGATCACGGCCCGAAACCGCTCGGACCTGCTTCTGCCATTCGTCCCATGCGAACGAACCAAAGAAAGACAGGCTTTCCACAGCCTCTCGCGCCTTTCGACAGCCCTCGTCAATTTCCCGATACAAGCGTTGTGCGTCGGATAGGACAATCGGTGCGTCCTTGCAGAGAAGGCGGACACGAACAGCCGTAGGCAAGTCGAGCGCGCACACAGCTTCGCCCCATCCGTGCGTCATCGAAAGGCAATTCAGGTTGGTGTCGGCTCCATCGAATACATCGCCGAGCATTCTGCGCACATCGTCCGATACGGCGAAGCTCTCGAGGATGGAACGTGCTTCCACCTCCTCATCCGAAGCCGCGAAGAACTCGTTGGCGGAAACGCCGATCCGGGCGAAAGGGGTCAAACGCAATATGTAGCCTCTCAGCAACCAGTCGACAGCGGGCGAGAGCCTCTGAACAAGCCGACACCTCAGCCTCTAGGAGTGACTTGAGATTTCGGATTTCCCAGGTTGGCTTATCGGCCAATGGGAACCCGGCCAAACGGCGTGCTTTGGTCAGGACAGCGACATCGACGGGCATTCCCATAGCCAGACCAGGAAGGCCGGCCGGGTCGGCAAGCCGGGCAACGGAGTCAGGCGTGGCGTCAAATGGAAGGCTACGGCGTTTAGCTATGGCGCCGACGCTTGAGACGGCTTCGAGCAGGGCCTTGGTCGTAGCGAGAACAGCCGACGAACGGGCCGCTATGGGTCGAATCGCAAACGTACCCAAGCCCAATGCCTGGGCATTTTCAAGGTTCGCAAGAAAGGCATCCAACGCGACCTTGCCGGCCGGCCCGTAAGGCGGATCGGCGACGCGGGCGGCGGCCTCGAACCGAACCAACGCCCTTTCGAATCGCGCAACAGCTTCCAAAGCTTGTCCGATGTCGGCGTCCAAGAGCGTAGTGACAAGCCTGTTCTTCGCGGCCATAGCCCGGGCGTCGCTTACCTTTTCGTCGGAAAGCCTGCCTCCGTTTGCGAGCACGCGCGCCGCTGACTCGAATAGTCGACGAGTTTTGAGAACTCCCGATGCCACGTCGGAGAGCAGCCGTGAGCTGCGCAGTCCTTTTGGGTCTGACTCCGCATCGAACATTCGTGCCAGCAACGTCGGATCGGCTTCGTCGGGAAAATCGGGAGCCGTGTCCAGTACCGCGTGAACGTGGGACGCATTCACGGCGTCGGGTTCTTCGCTGAAGCCGAAGAGATTCGCGGCATCTTTGGCGGCTGCCGCAGCTTTGGACGCCTGTGCCAATGCCTGATGGACTGTCCGGGCAATAGTCTCGTCGTCAGATGGGGCAAGGGGATCGGGACGGAATCCCCACCACGGGTGGCCGGAGTCGAATCGCCCGATCACTCGATAGAGCTCCGCGAGACCGGCAAGCCGCGACTTCCGCATGTCTATGTCGTCGTGGGTCCACTTGGATGCCTCTGGAAAGCCAATTGCATTTACTTCGGCCGAAAGGTCACCCAGTTCCTGCCTACGCCGCTCCGCTGCCCAGAACACTTCGTTGATCGTGAATCCGAGGGAGTTACCCACTCGGCTTCCCATCAGTTCCGCGTACCGGGCAAGTTCGCGCTTCTGTCGGTTCAAAGTGGCTAGCTTGGACTGAAACTGCGCTGGGGCGGGAAAGCGTTCCTCAATGCGGGCAAGGATGTCCTCTAGGAATTTCTTTTTCTGCGTCTTGTGGGAGTGCAGTTCGAGGCAGAAGTGGCCAAGGCCGGCATGGTTGAGCCGGTGACGCACCACCTCGAGGGCCGCCAGCTTCTCGGAAACGAACAGAACCTTCTTCCCCTTGGAGAGGGCTGCCGCGATGATGTTGGTGATCGTCTGGGACTTACCGGTGCCCGGGGGGCCGTTGATCACGAGGTTCTTGCCGGCGAGAACGTCGATAATCGCACTGTGCTGCGATGAGTCCGCGTCGTAAATGAGCGATTGCGCGGCCTCTGGACGCTCGTCGATGTGGTAGTCCTCGGCGTATGGTACGGCGTCCCCACCTTCGGATCCGCCCGAGAAGACAGACCGGATCAAGCCATGTTCTGTAAGGCCTGGGTTCTTCTTGGTGTCCAGATCGGCCCAAATTGCCAGCTTGCCGAAGGAAAGCATACCGAGCGTGATCTGACGGCGCACCTTCCAGCGGCGCTTGTTCCTTATCGATTGTTCGATGAGGTCGAAGTAGACTTCCGGCATATCCTCCTCCCCGAACTCGGGGATGGCGAGCATGAAGTCGCGGCGCAGCTTCTCGCGCAGGGTGTGGTTCTCGGCCAGATCCTCACCGTTGTGTTGGACGGTGTATTGGTAGGTTCGGGTGTCCGCGTCGATCTCCCCTCGGACGAGGGCGACCGGGAGCGAGAGGAGGGGGGCGAGCATCGGTCGCTCCGATTCCTCGCTGTCATAGAACTCCAGAAAGCCGAACACGAGGAACAGCATGTTGGTGCCCGTCTCCTCGACGGCAGTCTTTGCCTCGCTCGCGATCTTGCGTAGCTGGCGTTCCAAGTCGGCCGGATAAAGAAGGGTTTGAATTCCGTGCAGCCTGCGACCGTTGGAACCAGCCGGGTTTGGAGCGAATTCGAACGACGTGGATATTCCAATTCGCGGTGCGTAGAGTTTTGCGTCGGGGCGTTTGCCTTCGTAGAGGTCAGGCGGCGGCTCGGGGACGTATTTGAAGGGGACGCCCCTGGCGTCGTTATACAGGCGGTCGAACACGAGGTTTATGTTCGGCTCGTCAGCGATCTGTATGCAGCGACCCTTGGGGTGCCGATAGTTAAGCAGTCGGTTGCGAGCTGACAAGTCAAGTAGGCGCGTCCTGAGTCGTTCGATAGCCTCTCCGACTGTTAGACCTCCCGAGAACAGCTCTCCGACAAGCGCATCCGCGTCGTTGGCCTGATACTCGTCGCCTGTCCTATTGTTTTCCATGCCCCGCGGTGTGTTGTCCAGATCCTCCAACCATCCAATGGTATCCCACGCGGCATATCCGGGATAGTTTCTCCTTGGTCAGCCGCGATTTCGGGGAATTGGATCAGGGAACGGGATTTCCACGAAATCTCGCCACAGTGGGACGTGAGCCGATTCTTGTGGATCTGGCCTGGCGCCGCATAAACATGAGCCTGCATTTGCCTGGTGAAGCCAAAAGCCGGATCCGCGGAAACCGCTATCGATCGCTTCCGGCCCCCTCCTGCACGACCAGCTTTTCCACCGTAAACGACACCCGCTGGATCGCGGCCGGATTGAGCGCCGTACCGCGCGGTGTGAGAAACAGCCACTTGCTGTTCTTCGGATTGATGACGCGGACCATGCCGTTCGAAATCGGCCCCGTGTTTTCCACCCACCAACCCGGCAATGCGAGCACGGGCGTTACCGAAAATGTCTCGCCCGTCGCCTTGCGCAAATAGTCGGCCAGCCACTTGGCCTGCCGTCCGGCTTGTTCGATCGGCTCGGTCTCGACCCAGCCAGGAAAGGAAAGCGTCCTGCCGTCATAGAAGACCTTGACGTTGTCTGCACCGCCGCCGGCTGGCGGCTTGCGGCGCGATTTCGTTTCTACGGCGAACACGCCGGCAGGAGATACCACGACGTGATCGATGTTGAACGAACCTGCCCGGACGTCGTGGAACATCCGATTGTTGCCGGCCAGCACGGCGCCGATTTCCTGCGCCGTGGAAAGCTCTGCGCGCAAGCCCTGGCGACTGGTGCGAAGTGCCTTCATAGACTCGAGCGTATTTCGGATCGACCATGCGCAAAACGCAAGCAGCGAAGCCAGAATGCCTGCGTCCCAAATGTCGAAGGCGATTGCATCTATCGTGAGATGCCGCGACAACAGCAGCATCGTGGCGAAGGCACCCGCAACGAGCGACCAGATCAACAGGTCGGACATCCGCTCGCCCAGCGAGTCCGCCCGCTCGGCTAGGCTAGCGCCTGGAAGGCGGCGCAATTCCGTCGTCAGGGGGTCTCGGCGCTGGTCGCGCTGCATCGCGCGCAGCCACAGCCACATCGCTCCCACCATTAGGATTAGCGGACTTAGCATCAGTAAGGTAAGCCAAGTGGCGTTCATTGCTGCAGCCCCTGAAAGCCGCCCGTTTCGGATTGCCGTGCGCGGCCAAGGGCGGCGAGGGTGTCGACGATCGGCGGCAGGCGTTTCTTCCAGGCGCCGCGGCCGGTGAAGCGGGCGGCGATGTCGTCGAGCGACAGCGCGGTGGCGGACTGGGCGAGCACGGCGGCGACGGCCGCGACTTGCGCCGGCAGGTCGGCGGGCCAGGCGATCTTGTCTGCCCCGGGGGCCGCATGGGCTGGCACTTGCAGGCCGGCATGGCCGGGGAGGTCCAGCCCGCCTTGCCCGGCGGCCGGGGTGGCCTGCGCGGCGCACTGGTAGTCGGGCCGCAGCCAATGCACCTCGCCCTTGGCCTCCTGCGCGGCGCGCAGGGCATTGAGCGCCACGAGGCGCGCCAGCACGGCCTCGCGGCCGGCCTCGCTGCGCAACCGGCCTTCGAGGTCGCGCCAGCCGTAGGCGGCGAGCACTTCGCGGTCGATCTCGTCGTGCAGCGCGGCGAGCACGCCGACCAGCGCGGCATCGTGGATGGCGCGCGCCTTGGCATCGAGCGCACGGCCGGCGCGCAGGTCGTCGAGCACGTTGTACATCTGCGTCAGCGTGACGCCGCTGGCCGCCTGCACACGCTTGCGATGTACGTCGAGTTCCTCGGCCAGCGCGCGGATGCGGGCTTGCTGTTCGGGGGTGGCGTCGGGGAAGGGGAACGGCTCGAAGCAGCGCGACTTGTTGTAGCGCGGATCGTTTCCAACACCAAGGCGGCCACCCGCCGCGAGCGCCCAGATGACATGCACCTCACTCGACAGGATGCCGAGGTAACACGCATCGTCGAGCGCAACGCATATGAGCATGTTGTCCGGCGCGACCGCCGCATCCAGAAACTGAAAGGTGCGGTGCTTGGAGGTTTCGGTCGTGGCGATGTACCGCGCCAAACCCGCGAGCGATTTGCGCAACTCCTGTCGCGGCTTGCCCGGCAACCACCAGAGCTGCGCGTAACCCGCACCGTCGAGCGTGCCGGCTTTGGCATCGCGCTCGGGTTTTACGCGCTCGGCGACCCACTGAAAGACAGCCGGGTAGCGTTGCCGCACTTCATCGGCGCCGAGCCCGAACAGATCGATGAGCAGCACGTCGCGCGGCGTCGCCGTCAGATCGCGGCCGTTGCGATACGGCCGAATGTGTTTCTCCAGCCCGGGCGTCGCTCCGAGCCCAAGCGCAGCAGCTTGATCGGGTTCGACGATGAACCCGGCGCCGTGCAACTTGATTCCCGGGCTGCTCAGTCCTTGGTTCGCGCGTAGCGCCTGCGCGCTCACCATATCGGCCCCTGCGCTGAGATCGGCATGCAGCCGGCCGCTGCGCTCGCCGAGCTTGACCGCGAACTCGCCTTCGTCGGCGGTGGTTTCCTCGATCACATTGAGCAGGCGACCGTCCTTCTTGCCGCGCAGGCCGACGGTCATCGCGATGCGCACCGCTGCGCCATCCGCGCTGTCGACCCACGGGTGATCGGGTATCGCGAAGGCGAGCGACAGCGCCGGTTTGGCATCGAGTTGTGCGGCGACGACGCGGCGGTTGAAGGTCTGGCGCAGGCTGTTGGTGGTGATGAAGCCGAAGCGGCGCAGCCGGCCCTTGCGCGTGAGGTCGGCGGCGTGGTGCCACCAGAACATGACGAAATCGGCGGAGTCGGGCACGTCCTGCCAGACGCTGCGCAGGGCTTCGACATAGCCGTCGCCGAGTGCGGCGCGCATCGGCCCGGCGCCGATGAACGGCGGATTGCCGACGACGAAATCGGCCTCGGGCCACTCGGCCTTGCGCGGCTTTTCGTACACCTCGATCGGGCGGCGCGCGGACTCGTCCGGCACGGGTTCGCCGGTGACCGGGTGCGGCTTCATTGTCCTGCCGTCCCAGCGGGTGACGGGAATGCCGCGTTCGTCGAGCTGGTAGCCGATGCGCTCGCAGGCGAGCACGGCGTCGCGGCATTCGATGTTGCGGAAATCCTTGAGCACCGGCTGCGGCGGCAGGCCGGCGCCGCGCGTGCGGAAGTGCCATTGCAGGTAGCCGATCCACAGCACGAGTTCGGCGATGGCGGCGGCGCGCGGGTTGATTTCGAGGCCGAGAAACTGGTGCGGGTCGACGGTGAGGCCTTCGGCTTCGAGCCGGCCCTGGGTGTCGCCGAGGGCGTCGAGCTGGTTGAGCACTTCGCCTTCGAGGCGCTTCAAGTGTTCGAGCGTGACGTAGAGGAAGTTGCCCGAGCCGCAGGCGGGGTCGAGCACGCGCAGGCTGCACAGCGCGTGGTGGAACTTGCGCACTTCGTCGCGCGCGGCGTCGAGCTTGGCGTGCGCGGCCTTGTCGGCCAGGCCTTCGGCTTCGCGCGCGAGCAGCAGGGCGGCGGCCTGCACGTCGGCCCAGTCGGCGCGCAGCGGTTCGACGACGGTGGGCAGCACGAGGCGCTCGACATAGGCGCGCGGGGTGTAGTGGGCGC
>WBZU01000990.1_pt1 | contig 22700 bp, 22 predicted proteins | sample 5204311 | NCBI WGS metagenome assembly WBZU01 (sample SAMN12344359, study PRJNA552823) | activated sludge metagenome | biome: Activated sludge suspended growth; feature: Nitrification reactor; material: Wastewater; isolation source: activated sludge from nitrification reactor of wastewater... | reverse complement strand
GAACGTCATCCGAATCGCATCGGTTTGCACGGTGGGTTCACCCGCGGCGATTTTGAAGGCCGTGATTTTCCAATGCGCATCGACGTATGCTTGCAACCATTCTTTTAACGCCGGTCGCGCGTCATAACCATGATCCTTCAGCCATTTTGCCAGGGCACTCGAATCGTCGGCTTCCAAGACGACCGCGTCATAACCGCCGATACGTTTGGCATCCAGAACCCGTACGGCCTCGGGTGCGCTCGCGGTCGCCGCGGCACGCGAAAAAAACAAGAAAAACGGTAGGGCAATGAGCGGCAATGGATTTATACTGTAGTGGTTGCCCGAAATAATCTCGGGGCGCGCCATTGTTTCAAATTGCGAAATGACCGCATCCGGCACGCCTTCGAGCTGCGGTGTCGATGGCGTCGGCACGAGAAAACCGAAATCCTTTGCCCCGGTACGAAACGCCCCACGCCGAATGAAATGCTCTTGTTTCGTCTCGGCATTCCACACAATGAGCGCCGTTTCTTCCGCAATTTGGACAAACTCACCGGGCGGAGGTGCCGGCGCACAAGCGTGCGCGGGAGGCGCATCGACAAGACCGAGGGTGAGCGCGATTGCGGCGGGTCGGAGAAAGGAACGCATCGCCGCAAGACTAAACGAAGTATCCAAAGGTGCCAATCACTTTTACAGATGAGAGTCGACCAGCATGTTAGGGTGCTTGATACGCCTTGCGCACCAGATCCTGCACCGCATCAAACCTCGGCCGGTCCTTGTCATCCACCTCGTTATCCATGATGTCGGACACCGCGCATTCCACGGCGCCCCACCGCCAATGAATGCTCCAACCTCCGCGATGCGGCGATACATACTCCGCCATCCGCCGATGGTGAATTGTCTCCGGCGCAAGCTTACGTAGCTCGGCATAGAGTTTGTCATACGCCGTCGGGTCCAATGCTTTGCATGCCGCCTGCGGCGGATCCATCCACGACATGCCCCAGGGAAAGTGACACGGAGTTTTTTCGGACAATCCATAATACGTCCAATCCCCCGGTTCGCCGCCTCGTCGTACGAGGATGAGTGAAAAATCGCTCGGCCGTTTGTCCGGTAATGCCGTGCAAGCCGCATCCCCCGGAGCTTCGAAGACCAGGGTCCCATTGCCGCGCGTAATTACCCATTCGCGACGGAGGTATTTTGCACCCGCGGAATCGTCGACATCCGCGGCAGCATCTCGAACGGGCGCGGGAGAATCCTCACGCGCGGACGTTGCGGGCGCTCGCGAATTGCTTTCTCCGGCGGGCGTGCATGAGGTCGCGAATACCGCAAATACGATGAAGACGGCGCGGGGCATCAAATCACCGTTCCATTGCATTCATGATTTCTTTCGAGCGGCCGGTTTGGCCGATTTTGCCTTTTTCGCCGGCTTGGCTTCTTTGGCTCGCGCGTTCTTTTTTGCCGGGACCGGTTTTTCAGCCGGTTTTTCTTTTGGAACGTATTGTTCGCCCCATTCACTCCACATCGGCAAATCCGGCGCACACGAATCCCCGGCTTCGAGTTCCTTGCGCAATTCGGGAGTATCTTGGGCGCCACCCTCGGGCCACAAGGTTTTGCCTTTTTCGTCCCAGGCTTTATGCAAGGCGAGGATGACTTGTTGGCGACTCACACCCAAAACGTCGTATATCCATCCGCCGGGTGAAAATGGTTTTTCCCGCTCGGACAGCGCCTCCGAGTACGCATCTTCGTCGAAATGCTCGTCGTCTTCGCCATCGGCGCCGAATTCCGCGGGATCTACGTGCGTATTCGCCAATTCGTAATCTTTGACGACGCCTTCATCCACAACGACCCGCTCGCCTTGTCCATCAATGAGTGCTCGTCCTTCAAAACCTGCACCATCATAAGAGACGGCCACGTCGTATTCGAACATGTCGGATGATAACCAAACAAAATATCGAAACTCGAAATCCCCCGCTTCGCGACGTTCTTCCGCCGGAGATTCCGCCCATCCATCCAGAAGCATCGTTTCACATGCGTACGCAAAAGCTTCCGATTTCGTGGAGAAGTTGCCCGAAAAATAAAACGCCGCCATCACTTTGGGCGTGACTGCGACGTGCACCAATTCTTCGCCGGCAAAACGCGGCTCGGCACCGCGCCAAACGCTCCCCAACGTCAGCGGGGCATATTCCTGCTTTTTCCACAAATACGCGGCGAAGAGGTAACTCATGGTCGGCCATGAGAACACAAAGGCGCCGAAAGTGGAAGCGTTTTGGGTCAATCACCGACACGGTGGAGGATCTTGCCGATTTACAGACCTCGGATAACTTCACGCGTCGTCTTCACCTGCACCCGACCGGCTTCTCGCTCGTTTGTCAACCACGACAAGAAGCTATCCATTTCATCCACGGAGATGCCATAGTCGTTACAGTCATCGCAAACGTGGTGAAATATGAGCTGTACCCATCCACCACCGTTTTCATAGGGATCCGTGATCAAAGCGCGCATGCGATCCGGAATGTGTTGTCGTCGCATCGAGCCGTGTGTCCGTGTCGCAAACACGTATTGCGGCGGTAGCGACTCTGCTTGATCGCAAAAATCAAAAATGCCGTGCTGTTCGCATAATCCACCCGAAGTACGCGCACTCTCGTACCCACACTCGGCAACGAGCGCTTCTGTCGTTGCATTATGAGCCCCCGCGGGATACGAAAAATTATCAACCGTAAATCCAGCGAGCTGCAGATGCTCGCGGTCTTCACAAATTTCTTTGCGCTGCTCTTCTCGACTCAATTCGGGCAATTGTGGATGCGTTATCGTATGACCGCCAATTTCATGGCCCGCCGCTTGCAATCCAAGCGCGTCATCGATTGTCATGTATTTCCCTCCCGCTTCCAGGCGTGGATGGGGTAGGTAGTACGTCGCCTTTATGTCGTATTTGGCAAGGAGATCAATCGCCGCCAATTGATCAACATGGGCGTCATCGAATTGAATAGACACTACGGTCGGCGAATCCCCGCACCCAATAAGCCCAATGCCCAATATGGCAGCGCACGTAAGTGCTCGCAAGGAGGAGAACAACATGACAGCATCCCTCGCTGAATTCTCATGCAATCGCGAAAACGCGCGCGTTGCATTCATTTGCTTCGAATGCGGAGCATCGGCCATGTCCGCACATCACATTCAGCAACTGCCGTGCCAATCCCTCTTCGTAGAGTAATCAGCGGAAATTACTGACAATACCGCGATTGGCTCGAGCTTCCAATCCACCCACACCATCGAAATTTGCGCGAAGACGCGCACGGTTTTCGTGTGAATGCATGGCACATCTGGTATCAAGTCGTCACGAAGTTACTGCACCGTCAATCGAAACGACTTCGCCGCCCATTTCGATTCATGCTCCAAGAGCCAACGTTTGCGCGGTAAACCGCCCCCATACCCCGTCAAAGTTCCGTCGGCGCCCACCACGCGATGACAAGGCACCACAATGCCAATCGGATTGGCCCCGTTCGCCAAACCCACCGCCCGCACGGCTTTCGGATTCCCAATCATGACCGCTTGTTGCCCGTACGAGCGCGTTTCTCCCGGCGGAATCTTGCGCAATGCCGCCCAGCATTTCGCTTGGAATTCCGTGCCGAGCGAACATGTTTGCAGCGTATCGATCGCTCGTATGTCGCCTTCGAAATACGCTTCGAGCGCCCGACCGAAATGACTTCGCTCAGCCGTCCGGACAAACGTCGTGTCCTCGAGGTACCGCTCCGCAAGTTTGCGCATGCGCTCCTCGTGATCTCCAAATTCCAATGCCGCAAGACGTTCGCCGTCGTGCATCAGCAAAATGTCCCCCATCGGACCGGCGACTTTTTCCAACAACCAACTCATGGTTTTTCCTCGTTTTCAATCGATGCCCCGTACGTCCATAAATACTGCGCCGCATAGCCTCGCCACGGCGACCACTTCGCAGCAATTCTTTCCAGCTCGAGCGCCGTCGGATTCTTCCCCGACAATGCCCCATAAGCTTTACGTAACCCCAAATCCGCAGCCGGAAATGCATCCGCCTCGCCAAACCCGCGCAACGCCATGTAATGCGCGGTCCACGCGCCCACGCCTTCGAGCCGCCCAAGTTTTTCCACGAGCACCTCGAGCGAACGAGCCGCGGAAAACAGCTCGGGATCGGTATGCGCAGCCTTGGACAAACCTATCACCGCTCGCGCCCGCGCCTTGGTCAAACCCAGCGCGACGAGGTCTTTTTCGTCGACGCGAGCGAGCGTCTCCGCACACGGAAATACATGCGTAAGTCCTTCCGTCGGTACACCGAGCGTCTCGCCAAACCGCGCTGCGATGCGGCCGGCCAATGTTCGCGCCGCCTTGACGCTGATTTGTTGACCCAGCAGCGCGCGAACGCCCAATTCAAAAGGATCCCACGAGCCGGGCAAACGAAGCGCGCCCACTTGATCCACCACCGGTCGAAGCGTTTCATCCGCTCGCAGAGCATTGGCGACGGCTTGCACATCCGTATCCAGATCGAGCGCCCGACGAATTCGCGAGACGATCCCGAACAAGTCGCCAACGTTTGCCCCGACAAGCGCCACGTCGATGCTCTCACGCGTGGCGAGCGCAAGCGAAACGGTCGTCGTTCCCCCATCCGTTCGAAGCGTGCGCACATAACGCTCGCCGGTACAACGTTCCACGCCGGGCACCGCGCGTGCCGCGTAAAACGCTGCCAACAGCGACCACGAAATGGCGCCCTTGGCCCGCAACGTCAACGTCATGAGCTTGGCTGTGGATGGTCCGGCCGATTGCACGCGCAACGCCATCGGGTTTGTCCCGAACTCCTTCCGCATCACATCGTTGAAGCGTCGCAAGGAACCGAATCCGGACGCTGCGGCGATCTCCGTCATGGAGAGTGATCCCGTCTCGATGAGCGTCCGGGCAAACGCCGCCCGTCGCGCAACCGCCAAGCGATTCGGAGCGACCCCAAGACTGCTCTTGACGAGCCTGCGCAAGTGTCGTGCTCCAATGCCCAAGCGCGCCGCAAAATCATCGATCGATTCCTCATCGAGCGCCCCGGCATCAATGAGCCGCAGCGCGCGACGAAGCGACGCACCCGTCAAATCCCACGCGGCCGAGCCGGCTTTCACCTCGGGACGACAGCGTTTGCACGGACGAAACCCCAACTGCTGCGCAGCCTCGGCTGTCTGGACAAACTGCACGTTCTCCCGTTTTGGTGTTCGTGCCGGACAAATTGGGCGACAAAAGATACCCGTCGTATGCACACAAATGAAAAATCGGCCGTCTTGTCGAGCATCCCGCGCGCACAAAGCGCGGTAACATTCGTCTTGGTCGAGCGTCATGCGGGCGAGTATGGACCAGGTAGAGAAAAACCGCTCGCCATTTTCGGACATGACCATTCGTCCCGTCGACGTCGCTCAGGTTGCGCTCGGCCAAACCCTGTCGACGCAACCGATGCTCCGCATCGCCGGTCGTGCCGGCCCCTGCACACGAGCGAAGATGTCTGTCCGCCGCAGTTGATTCATGATAGTTTGATGCCGATGCTCGAACGGATGCGCATCTTCATTTTGCCGACACTCGTTGCAGCGAGCGTTGCCGCATGCACACCGGCGAAAGATCAGGTTTCGCCGGCAAAACCCTCGTCTTCCCTTGCGAATCAAGGCCCATCTCGAGTCATGCCGGACGCCAAAGAGATCCCGCCCAACGAACCGCTCGAAGAGGGACAGATAGTTTTTCAGGGCATGGTTCGTCCAACCAAAGGCGGCTACGAAGTTCGCGGCGTAATCATCGATGACGCTCGGCTCTCCAAAGCGCTAGCTCATGCGCCTGAAGCTCGAAACGCCCGAGGTGAATGGTTTCTCGGAGCGGTCGTGCGCATCACGGGTGAGCTCAAAAAACACGAAGCAAAAGCGGTCGACGAAAGTGGCGTCGTGATGCAGATGCGTTCGGGAACATGGTTCGAGCTCGAACGACTTGAAGAAGCGCTGTTGGTCGCGCCGGCGGAAATCATCGAAGGAACGCTCACTCGGTCGAAAGGGTTTTTCGCGGTGGGCAACAAACTCATTTCACAAGACGACGTGGCGTGGTCGCTGGGCTCGATGGAGAGCCATGAAGGCGATCGCGTCCGTTTGTACGGACAACCGCGAACGGTGTACTGCGAGCCGAATGCGCAATGCTTGATTGAGGGTTCGTTGCCCTTGTTCGATGTCGGTCACGCCGAACGATTGCCTTGACAATGTTGATCCGAACGGGGTACGTGACGACCAGGGTTTTTCATGATTGACGTGGACGCGATTTGTCAGTGGTTGATGACCGGCGCTCCGGGTGCCGATGGGCCCGGCGAAGTCGTGGCCCGAATGAGTGACGATCTCGTCGCAGCGGGAGTTCCCGTCGAACGCGTCGGGGCATTCATTCGCACGTTGCATCCCGAAATCATGGGCCGGCGATTTCTATGGAACCGCGGCAAGCCCGTGGATACCGCGGAGGCGCCTTACTCGGTCTTGCGTTCGTCCGGGTTTATCAACAGTCCGTTCGCCGCCGTCATACAGACAGGACAAACCTTTCGCAGACACCTCGTCAAAAACCCTCCCGATCCGACCGAAGAGGTGATCGGAAAACTCGCGCTGGAAGGTTTTACCGATTATGCAGCCATTCCGCTCAAATTTCTGGGCGGCGAAGTTCATGCGATCACGTTTGCCACGATGAACCCCGGAGGGTTCACGGACGAACACCTCGCGGCCCTGCATCGCGTAACGATTCCCCTCTCGCGATTGGCGGAGATCTTGGCTTTGCGACGCACCGCCGCCAATTTGCTGAACACGTATGTCGGACACGACGCGGGCGAGCGAATTTTGGCCGGCAAGATACACCTCGGAGATACGGAGACCATTCACGCGGTGATTTGGTTTTCAGACTTGCGCGGGTTTACCGCCCTTTCGGGGACGGTTCGTCCCGACGCATTGATTCACACTTTGAATGAAGTCTTTGCTTGTCAGGTGACTGCAATTCAGCGTCACGGCGGTGAAGTCTTGAAGTTCATCGGCGATGGCCTGTTGGCCATTTTTCCCACGGACAAACTTGGTGGTCCCGGTGATGCTTGCCGTCGCGCGTTGGATGCTGCCGGCGAAGCGTTCAAGGCCCTGGAAGCGCTGAATACGAAGCGCGTCGAGCGCGGCGATGCATCGGTGCGATTTGGTTTGGCGCTGCATATCGGGGATGTAGCGTATGGGAACATCGGTGGTGCAGGGCGATTGGATTTCACGTGCATCGGCACGGCGGTGAATTTGGCCGCTCGCTTGGAAGGTTTGACCGGACAAATCAAGCGGGACATCGTCATCAGCTCGGCATTTGCAGAAATCGCGGATAGACCGATGGAATCCATCGGTGCTTTTACGCTCAAAGGTGTTGCTCGCCCTGAAATGGTGTTCGTGCCGAAAACGCTTCAACAGGCGGCTTCCGTGGCGATGTCATGACAAACGGTATTTAGCGTTCCTCGGTCGCCCATTCCGCGAGCCGGTCCTTTTTCTTCGGCGCTTTTCCCCAATCCTCGGGAAATACGGAATACGCGGCGCGTGATATACGAATTTTTCGCGCCGCCTTGATCCGCTCCGCCAATTCGGGACGTTTTTCCAGCTCATCCACGAACGAACGCAAACGTTCGCGGCTGGGCGAGTCCGTCAGCCCCGCCAAACTCCAAGAGATGCCCCATTGTTTTTGTCTCCGGCTCGCCGAGGTTTCTCGTGGCAATACCAATTCTTCCACGCGCGAATCGTCGAACACGAGCTCCACATACAGCCGCGAAATCAACGGCGCCGGGGCATATTCAAAGGTCGGATAACAAGCAAACGGCCAACCGCGCTGAATGTCGCGGGCTCCAAAAAGAATGGCGCCGACGAGCAAACATGCGCCGACGAGGCGAATCGGCCACAAGTCCTTTTTGTTCGACGCGGTTGAACGTTCGGCCTCGCTCGCATTGGGTTTGTCCTGCACGTAGCACCAAACGGCGCGCCAATCGATGAACATGACGTAACACATCCAAAGCGACGGATAACGAATGAATAGAAAGTAACGCGTGAACAGGTGAAACCCGATGACACCCGAGAGAGCCAATGGACGCGTTTTGCGAAAAAACACGAGCGGCCCGAACGTCAACTCGAATGCCGGCGCAACAGCCGCGAGCGCCCGACACAATTGCGGGTACGCATCGAGGCGAAAAAACGGCATCTCGCCGAATTGATACCATTTCCAATACATCTGCATCCGCAGATTCTCAGCTGACATCCACGCCAAACCACCGGTGTATACTTTCCACAGTCCTGGAAAGAAAAACACGACGGCAATCAACGACCACGCCGTGCAGATGGCGAGCGTATGCGCGCGTGTGGGCGGCGCGAGAATGGAAATGGTTTGTCCTTCTCGACGCCCTTTGCGCCGACTGTCAATGGACAAAACGTCGGCACACGGGCTCGCCGCAAGCAATGCAAGAAGCCAAACGAGGTGATGATTATGGGTCACGGTTCCTTGTGTTTGCGCCAAACCCAATCCATACAGGGCCGAAATCGACGCAATGGTCAAGGAGATTTTGGTCCAACATCCCAAGATGCTCGAGATGCACGAAATCCCGAGGGCAAACTTGATGATCAAAGCCACTTCGGGTGTCGGAGGCACCAACGTCAAAATGGTTTCGAAGCCAATCGGGGGAACTCGTAATGCAGCCGGGATGGAACCATATTCGACGATATCGGCAAACTCGGGCGTTTCGAGCACCACGAGGGGTACCACGATTCGCAAGACGGCCAAATCGAGCGGACTGCCGACGTTGCCCACGGCACGTGAAAACCACGTCATGGCCGGACGTTATCAAAGAAGTCTTGCGTTGAGAAAACTCTTCTGATAAAGGCTCGATTATGGCTTCTTTTCGACGCGTTCGCGGCAGAAAACTTCTTCTCGCTTCCATCGGGGTCGCCACAGCGACGTACCTTGGTTGCGAACAGGAACAAGTTTCGGGCAATCTCATGGCTCCGTGCAATCCGTACCCGCAATGTGAAGGCGGAAATGGCGGACAAGCCGGTGCTGCCGGTGCCGGTGGGCAAGGTGGCGCCGCTGGTTCCGGTGGACAAACCAGCACGGGCGGAATGGGCGGAATGGGCGGTGCCGGTGGAATGGGCGGCGCCGGCGGTGGTCAACCCGACGGCGGCATCTGACGATGCTCGTCGAGCGGTTTGAGCTCGAACTATTTGGCGACGGTGTCGAACGGCGATATCGCAAGATGCGCCCCGAGGTCGAAGCGATGCCTTGGGGCACATTGCGTCCCGAGGAATATCCTGAAAGTGTTGTTTTGGCGGCGCGGCGAATATGGACCGGCGCCGCATTTCAAGAATATCGGACGGGCATCGCGTGTGCGGCGACTCTCCGCGCATTGCTCGAGGCTCGTGCACCGCTCGATTTGATCGCGATGGCAACGCGATTTCCGCTCGACGAATTGGTGCATGTCGAATTGTGTTCGCGTCTCGCCATGGAGCTCGGCGGCGGGACGGAGATCTTGCACGATCCGAAGTATAGCACGCATGATCCTCCAGCGGATTTGCCTCCCCTCGTCCGCGCGGCCGATTTGGTCGTTCATAATTTTTGTGTCGGTGAAGCCTTGTCGATTCCATTGCTTCGAGGTTCCTGGCACGCGGCAAAACATCCTTTGCTCAAAGCGGTCTTGGGGCGAATCGTCAAAGACGAAGCGGCGCATGGGACGTTTGGTTGGTCATTCCTCGATTGGGCCGTTCCATTGCTCGAAAAAAAGGATCTGGAGCATTTGGGTCGAGTCGCCGATACGGCAATCACCGCCGTGTATGCATTGTGGGCCGATTTGCGCAAACGCAAAGCGATGGAAGCCCATGATGAACACGCGCTCGGATGGATGCAAAGCGAGCCGTATTTGCGTTTGGCGGAGCGATCGCTCGAAGACAAAGTGTTGAAACCTTTACGCGATCGCGAAATTCCTTTGGGAATCGGGTGAAAGGCTCCTCATCACCGGGAGGTTGCAATCCCGCTTGACTTGCCGACGAACCTCGCGTCTACTCGCATATCGTGCTGGAACCTATTGCACGAACCATGATTTTCGGTGCCCTGGTCATTGCAGGGTGTTCGAATGCCGCACCGTCCTTCAAGCAGGGAGAAAACCTGGAAGCGGAGGGCAAATTCGAGGAAGCTGCGCAAGCTTTCGATCTCGTGTGCGCGGAAGCGCCCGAAGGCCCGGAATGCTCGAAAGCCGGAGCTCGCGTAACGAATGCATTGACGACGGCCGCCACCAAAGCAATGGAGAAAAACGAATTCGGCAAGGCCGAGCGGTTGTTGCTCCGTGCGCTCGCAGGGGCTGACGATGCAGCAGCCGGCGATATCGAGGCGCGTCTCGGCAAAGAAGACTTGGTCGATGGAATTCGATACGAGCTGGCGGTCGCCGACCCGGACAAACAGCGCGCGGGAACAACGATGAAAGCGCTGGCGGCGAGCAGTTCGCCGATTGCGAAATTAGCGAACGCGTGGCTGGAGAAAGAACGCCCGGGCATGCTCGTGATGCAGGTGAAAGCGGCGTGCGGGCCGAATCATGAAGGATCATGTACCGCGACATTCGCCGAGCTCGACGCATCGGCTCAAAAACCAGCCGGATATGACGAAGCAAAAGCCGCTTATGAGACCGAGCAAAAGCGAACGGAAAAGGGTCGCGCGGAGCTCGAGCGATTTTTGGCGGTATTCGCGCAGCGCGGAAAAAAGCAATTGGACTTCGACGCGTGTATGGCCAAAGCATCATCGGATCAGCCGGAATATGTCAACGCACGTGATTGCAACGAACAAACGTCGACCGATAACAAGGCTCCTCATGAACGCTTCGATGCGCGACAAACCGAGGACAATCTGTTTCGCAGACGGCTGGCGACATTGATGGATTCGGCGCTCGAGGCTTCTTATGACGAGCGGCGGGTGCAAGCATTGACGTCGGGTGAAGTACCGAAACCTGCGGCAAAGAGCGCGGCAGGAGGTGCGAAATGACGTCGATGAAATACGTCGGTATCGTTGGTTTTTCCTTGGCGATGATCGGCTGTGACGGGGCCAAGGAACCCATGGCCAAAGCGCGGGAGGCTGAAGCGGCGGGAAAATTGACCGAAGCGAAAACACTTTATGGCGAAGTGTGCAAAGCCAACGAAAAATCACCCTTTTGCGCGGTGGCCAAGCGGCGTATCGAAGTGCTGGCGGTGCGGGAAGCGCTGGCCGGGCTGGCTGAAGGCAACGTCGCCAAAGTGAAAGAACAAGCCTCGAGTATCACGGGTGGTCCGGCCAAACGCGCGTATGATGCGCTTGGAAAAACCAAAACATTGAGCGCGTGGGCGGCGTTCGATGAAGCGAATGCGCTGACCGACAAATCCGCGGCTCGGGCCAAAATGGAAGAATTGGCTCAGGCGAGTTCCCCGATTGCCGACAAGGCCAATGAATGGCTGACGAAAAATGCGCCCGGGTTATTGCTCGCCGAGGTCAAAGCGGCCTGCAAATCCGACGGAACGGGTTCGTGTATGGAGCTCGGAGCGAAACTTGCGAAAGCTCATCCGTCGACGGCGGAAGCGCGGGAAGCGCAGGAATTGGTCGACGCCGAATACAAGCGCCTTTACCAAACGCTCAAACAGGCCGAAGGATTGCTGGTCCAGCGACTGGAAGTATCCAATTGGCAAGCCAAACGCGATTTGTGTGTGAAGCTCGCGCCCCCGGAGTCCGAATCCGACATCGTGGCATGTAATGAATCCGTGGGCATTCCTGCGGACCGCGGCGATCCATTCAATACGGATTTCTTGGAGAAAGCTTGGAAGAAGAAGCTGGACGAAGTCAAAGATCCGGGGCGCATCAAGGAATTGCAGGCGCGATGGGACAAGATCGCTTCGTCGGGGATCTACGATCCGGCGAATTTGCCCAAGCCGGGTGATAAGCCGGCAGCGAAAAAATAGTTGGAAATGCTCTTGCTTTCGTTGTCGAAATCGGTCATTCTCGGCCCTCGAAGGAGGCTCGTCATGCGACCTATTGCCACAACGCGCCTCGGCCTGAGCTGCCAGCCATAACGTTGGCCGGCTCTGGCGAGGCGCCTCCGACATTCCGAAGAAACTGCTGATTTGTTCGCAGATTGAAGCGGCGCGCGATGGTTTGTCGCGCCGTCGGGAGTCCTTGCATGACGAGAGAACATTCGCGGAGCCGAAGCTCCGCGTTTAATGCCGATTCTTTGTTTGGAAGCGCCGCCGACCGCAAGCTCGAACGCAAAGAGCGTCAGCTATGTCGGCAAGTACAAGAAGCGGTGAGCGAAGCGCTTGCCGGCATCGATGACGATGTATTGCTCGATGTGTGGGTTTGTGCCGTCGAACCCGCTCCCGATGCGGGAAGATTGGCGATTGTCGTCCAGGCACCCGCTCGGGTTTCTCCGGACGAAGTGCTCGAAAGACTGGACAAATTCGCCGGCTTTTTACGCGCGGAAGTCGCCGGCGCCATTACTCGTAAACGCGTCCCGACGCTCACCTTTCGCGTGATTCCGTCGGACGCGGAAGGAGACCTATGACTGCATCGGTCGTGGAGTTTCTCCCGAAAAACGGCGGCAGCTCGGATCTCCGCAAAGCGATCGAACGGCTCGGACAAACCGAAGACGTCGTCCGCATTGCGTTGATGCCGGATGCGCATTTGGCGGAAGACGTTTGTGTGGGAACGGTTTGTGCAACCACGAAACGTCTTTTGCCGGCGGCGGTCGGAGGCGATATCGGTTGCGGCATGGTGGCCGTGCGACTTGGTGCCGATGCGGATTTGCTCGAGGATCGGGATCGAGCGGCGTTGGTCCTGGCCGGACTTTACGAGCGGATCCCGCACGCCCTGCACGCCGTGAAAAACGCGCCGAGTTTGCCCAAGGTTTTGCTGGCCGAACCTTTGGCGGCAGGAGCGCTCGATTCGCTTGTGCGTCGCGAAGGGCGGCTCGAATTCGCAACGCTTGGTCGAGGAAACCATTTTCTCGAAATCCAGAGCGACGACGAGCAGCAATTGTGGCTCCTCGTGCATTCGGGGTCGCGGTGTGTCGGTCCGGCGATTCGTCATCATTATGAATCACGGGCGGAACACGATGCCTCGGGTTTGGCATGGCTCGACGCCGACAGCGACATTGGTCAATCATATTTGGCCGATGTCGCTTGGGCGGCTCGATATGCGCAGCAAAGCAGGGCCGGCATGGTGAACGCGGCCATTTCGGTGTTTGCGGATCACTTCGGCATCGAAGCGGACAACGCCGACCGCATCGAAGTCGATCACAACCATGTTCGTCGGGAAAACCATGACGGGCAAACCTTGTGGGTGCATCGCAAAGGAGCCATGGGACTGCGCGAAGGCGAACGTGGCGTCGTGCCGGGATCCATGGGGAGCGCGAGTTATCATGTCGAAGGTCGCGGGTTTGGCCGGGCCATGAATTCATCGGCGCACGGTGCGGGTCGCGAGATGTCGCGCAGCGAGGCGCGAAGGCGCATCGCCAAACGGCAGCTTTTGCGTGAGGTTCAGGGCGTTTGGTTTGACCAACGTTTGGCCGAACGTTTGCGTGAAGAGGCCCCGAGCGCCTACAAAGACATCGGTGCGGTCATGCGCGCGCAGCACGACCTCGTGCGTATCGTTCGTCGCCTGCGACCCGTGCTCGTGTACAAGGCTGCGTAACGAGCGCCCTCCGATAAACCACCTCAAAAACCATTTCATTTTTTCGGTGAACGAATGGTAGGCTCCGGCCATGCCGAGTCGTCTTCTCCGAATCATTTCGTCCTGCGGACTTGCTACTCTTTTTCTCGCCTGGGGGTGCTCGGGTGACGATCCCAATCCCAACGGTGCCGGAGGAGCATCGTCTTCGGCGTCGGAATCGTCGTCCGGCTCGATGGTGTCGAGTTCCGGGATGTCGACTTCGAGCGGTCAAGGCGGAACAGGCGGTGGAGCATCACGCGGACCTGCGTATGATGCGGGAAACGCGAATTGCCCGGCGGATGATGGGACGCGAAGAATCAAGCTCGTCAACAATTGCGCGCAAACGCGTTGGTTCAAAATGGATGGGCGCACGACGCCGTTATGGGCTCGAGAAACGAATTGTCCGTGGAATGGTGCGTCCTGTACAGACTTGGAAGGTGTCGGGCAATGTTCGCAGATCGCGAAAAACATGTCCGGAGGAGTCGATCCGGGGCTCGTGTATTGCAAAGACACCGGCGGCGGCAATGGAGCGTGTGCTTGCAATCCGTTTTTTGAATTGAAGCCCGGCGAAATGCATGAAATCGTCCTGCCAAACGACGCGGCGTTCCCGAGCGGTACCGGTTGGCTCGCAGCCGATTGCAACAATTTTGGTGCGACCTGTGTCGTAGGCAATGAAGCGGCCAAAAACTCGACGTTTGAATTCACGTACGACGTCCCGGGGCAAGGCAAATTGTATTACGACATCAGCGCTGTGAATGCGTGGACGACGGCGAGCTCGGTGGGCATGAAAAGTTGCGGGGGCGCGGCGCCGAATCCGAATGACATATTTTGGTGTCGAGGGACCGGGTGTCGTTTTGATGTGAACACGCAATGTCCCGATGGATCGGATGCGTTTGCCCCGGGACCGGCAGGGTGCCAATCATGTCCCACGATGATCGACGGCAATGGGAAAAAGGTCATTGCCGGATCGTGTGGCACGTGCCCGGACGGTTCGTCGGCGAATCGTATTCCTACGGGAACCGTGTTTAATGCGAACAACGTCGGCGGACCGGAATGGACATGGAATGGTGCGCCGGATTTTGCAGTTGGATTCGGTCACGACGAAGGAGCGCACGCGAATCGTCGTTATGCATGTTCGGGCGCCGGATGTGTCCCTGCCGAACCTGGAAAAGCGACGACATGCTTGGGAGGCTGTGATTTGTGTACGGTCGCGAAAAACGTCGGTGCCGGAGATGAAGCGTGCCTGAAATATTGCTGTCCGGATTCCGTACATACGTACAATGGTTTTTCTTACCACTACGATAGCGCGGGATGCACGGCGCTCGGAGTGCAAGCCGGCACGGATTACAGCCCGGCCGTGAAGGGCGAATGCCCCTACGTGTATACTTATGGCTACGAGGATCATAGTTCGACATTTTTATGCGAAACGAGCGCCTCGTTGCTGATCCAGGCATGCCCGGATCCGACGGATTTTCCGTCGAAAATCACGCCCTGATCGCGGCCGACGCGAACCTCGCGACAACCATTGACGGGGGCGTTCGAACACGGCAAAGTGATTCTGTGACTGCCGCTCGAAAACTCCGCCGTCCGGAAGAGGAGCGTCGTGACGAACGACCTTCCTTGACAAACGGTTCGTCTCGTTCTAACGAGAAGGAACCTGCTTCGGGGCCGCGTCGACGTCGAGCAATCGACATCTATGGGCCTTACAGTGACGAGCCCGAGATGGAGTCATACGTTCACTTGATGCAAGTCGTCTTGTTGTTGTCGGGTCTTCGTTGGGCTTGGCGCGACCGGAGCGACTACTTTGCCTCGGCGAACATGAGCATTTTTTATTCGGTGCTGACCGCGGCGGGAAACAAAGTCACGCGGAAGCTCAAATTTCGCGGGCCGGATTTTTTCGTGGCGTTGGGTGTACGAGACGAACCCCGCCGACGTAGTTGGGTGGTCGAGAACGAAGGCAAGTACCCGGACGTCATCGTCGAAGTGCTTTCATCTCGTACGAAAAACGCCGATCGTGGTCGAAAAAAGGACATCTACGAGCAGACGTTTCGCACGCACGAATACTTCTTGTTCGATCCCAACGCGAACTCGCTCGAGGGTTTCCGGCTGGTCGAGGGCAAGTACGTCGCGATCGCACCGAACGCGCATGGGCACTTGTGGAGCGAGAGGCTGGAAATGGCGATCGGATTGCACGATGAACCCAAGCTGGGCGGCAAGGTCGCACGTTACTTCACCGCAGATGGGCAGATGATCACGATTGCAGAGGAAGAAGTGAGCGAAGCGCAACGGGTGGCCGGCGAAGCGCAACGGGTGGCCGGCGAAGCGCAACGAGCGGCGAACGCGGCACGTGACGAAGCAAAGCAGTCGCGCGCGAAGATGGTGCAAGCGACCGCGCGCGCGCGCCAGGCCGAAGCAAGAGCAGCGAAGCTCGAAGAGAAGCTGCGGGCGATGGGCGTCGATCCGGACAAACCGGCATGAGGTTCCGCGGACAAACCACCGCCAAACCCCGCCACGTCCGCAGACAAACCACCGCCAAACCCCACGGATGATACGTTCTTCCTTGACAAACGAGCCGATGATCGGTGCCGTCGAGGCGGGCGGAACGAAGATCATCTGCGCCGTCGGCTCGGGGCCTGGGGAACGAGTGCGAGCGCGGGCGACATTTGCCACGACCGACGATCCTGCGCGCGTCTTGACGCAGATTGCTGCGTGGTTCGAAAGCGAGCAGCGGAATTGCGGTCCGATTGCAGCGTTTGGAGTCGCGTCGTTTGGCCCGATCGACCTGGACAAACAGTCGCCGACGTATGGGTACATCACGTCGACGCCGAAGCCCGGATGGCGAGACACGAACATCGTGGGGCGTTTGCAGGGGGTTTTTCCGGGCGTACCGGTTGGATTCGACACCGATGTGAACGGCGCGGCGTTGGGCGAATTTTTTTGGGGGCGGGCGCGCGACATCGACGACTTCGTATACATCACGATCGGTACGGGAATCGGCGCGGGCGCGATGATTGGCGGTCATCTCGCGCATGGTTTGGTGCACCCGGAAATGGGACATATACGGTTGCCGAGACTGCCCGGGGACACCTTCGCCGGGGTTTGTCGTTACCATGGTGCTTGCTGGGAAGGGCTCTGTTCGGGACCGGCCATGTTGGCCCGGACGGGTATCCCGGCCGAACGTTTGCCCGAGGATCATGCGGCGTGGGGAATTGAGGCGGCGTATGTGGGTTTGGCGATCAGCAACCTGGTTTGCGTGCTTTCGCCGCGCAAAGTCATCTTGGGTGGAAGCGTACGAAAAGGCGGATTGCTGGGTGAGGATCGGTTTTTCCTTGAAGTTCGGCGCGCCGTAACGACGTCACTCAACGGATATGTTGTCTCTCCGAACCTCGACGAAGGAATCGGCGAGTACGTCGTGGCACCGGGGCTTGGTGACGATGCGGGCATCTGTGGAGCAATTGCGCTTGGTTTGCGGGCGGGAGGGTTTGCCTAAGGCCGGTCGGGACGCGGCATCGTTCGTCGGGGAACGGCTTGAGTGCTTCATGCCAAACGGGTGGTCTGGACAAACTTTGCCTCGACGAACATTTTTCGTTTGTCGGGTCGACCCGAGCGTGGTAGGGTCGATTCATGCCTCGACGCAATGAACCTGATCCCCCTTCCCTGAAAGTCGGCGAACGTCTTCGAGAACTTCGCCTTGAACGAAACATGTCTCTTGCGGAGCTCGCCGATGCGGCTGAGATATCAAAGGGACATTTATCGAGTGTCGAACACGGCCTCGCGTCGATTACCGTGCAGACGATATCGCGCCTGGCCAAAGGTCTTGGCGTTCCGTCACTATATTTGTTGACGTTTCCCGATGAAGACGATCGGGACCATGTTGTGGAGTTGGTGCGTAAGTTGCCCCCACAGGAGGTAGCCAAGCTGCGGCGTGAATTGACCAAACAAGTAAAGGATTTGGCCAAAGAAGCGGCTAAAGCGACCAAAGCGACGGCACGTAATCGCTGAAACGTCCGTACCTTTCCTACCCGGCGCTCGCTGTATTCGACGCCCAAATCTTCGGTTGACGAGGGTTGGGGCCGCCATGACTTGCCCGCACATGTTTTTCGGTACATACCGCGCGTCCCATGCGCGCAACGAACAGTACCGACTTCCGACCCGACTGGTATGCCATCGATTTTGGCACATCCAATTCGCTTCTCGCAGCAGCCAATGCGCACGAAGTAGTGCCTCCCATTCCGCTCGACGATACCGCCGACGATCCCTCGGTCTTGCGTTCGCTCATGTTTTTCGGGCAAAACGAATTCTCGTGCGGCGGCTCGGCCATTGGTCAATTCGTCGACGGAGGCATGCAGGGGCGGCTCATTCGATCGATCAAGAAGTTTTTGCCATACCGGAGTTTTACCGGTACACAGATCGGCCATCGAGTCGTTGCCATTGAAGATCTCGTAGGACGATTTTTGGGTGTAATGCGATCTCGGGCCAACCGGCATTTCGGTGCGGATGTACGTCGAGTCGTATTGGGACGTCCGGCGAAATTCTCAATCGATCCGCACGATGATGCGCTTGCCGAATCACGCCTCGAAAAAGCGGCCAAATTCGCCGGATTCGAGGAGATCTCTTTTTGTCCCGAACCTGTCGCAGCTGCGCAGGATTTCCAAGTACAGCTCGACCGACCACGAATTGTGCTCGTTGCCGATTTCGGCGGTGGTACGTCCGACTATACCATTGTGCAAATGCATCCGGAGGGATTCGACCCGCGTCACGTATTGGCGCTCGGGGGTATTTCGATCGCCGGCGATGCGCTCGACGGAAGTTTGATGCGGCATAAGATCGCTCGTCATTTCGGGGCCGATGTCACTTATCGAGTACCTCTTGGTTCGAATACGCTGACGATGCCCAAGGGCATTATGGAAAAACTCTGCTCGCCGGCGGACATGACGGTATTGCAGCATCGAGACGTACTCAATTTTTTGCGCGACGTGAAATCGTGGTCCTTGGGATCGGAAGACAAACGCAAAATGGATCATTTACTGTGTTTGGTCGAGGATTCTTTGGCGTTCAAATTATTCGAATCCATCGAGCGGACCAAGTGTGCATTGTCCGGCAGCGACGAAGCCGCCTTTCATTTCGAATACCCCACGATTCACTTGGACGAACGGATCGGACGAACCGAATTCGAAACCGGCTCGGCTCGTGAAGTACAAGCAATCCTCGACGCACTCGACCGAACCGTAGCCGCGGCCGGCCTACGATTCGAGGACATCGACGTCGTCTGCTGCACGGGCGGCACGGCCCGAGTGCCGGTGATCGCGCGAAACATCGAGGAACGATTCGGGCCGAGCAAGGTCAAGTCGCTGCGAACATTTCACTCGGTTGTCCAAGGACTTGCCGAACGAGCTCGCATGATCGCCTCCGGCCGAGCGCCCGTTCAACCTTCGTGACGCCCCGAACGCGTCGGGGGCACTGCTTCGTAAAACGTAGGCTATGTTTCTTTTCGGCGGCAGCGCCGGAGGCCCGGAAGGACCGGACGTCGGCACGCGCCATCGCAGCGGATGGGTGGTCAGTGTGAGGTGGTGGTGTGGCGGAGTATTACATTACCTTGCCAAACCAGCGCATGACAAACTTTTTTCTTGATACCTTGATTTTTTTCTTGGTGCCTTCGATCGAGGGTGGTAATGGTCGCGCATGCCGAGGCGAATTGAACCGGAACCCTACGCTTTGAAGGTTGGCGAGCGTCTTCGCGCGCTGCGCCAGGAACGCAACCTCTCTTTGGCGGAACTCGCAGAAGCGAGCGACCTTTCGAAGGGGCATTTGTCGAGCATCGAGCATGGTCTCGCTGCAATCACGATCCAGACCATCTTGCGCGTCGCGAAGGGTCTTGGTCTGCCGCCACTCTACGTGCTCACGTTCCCAGGTGATGACGAACGCGATCACATTATGGAATTGGTGCGAAAGCTCCCCTCCGGCGAAGTTACGAAGCTTCGTCGCGAACTGGCCAAGACGGTAAAAGAAGCCGCCAAGGCCGCGAAACCCGCCAAAACTTCCCGAGCCAAGCCCTGATCAGCACCTTCCCCATAGGTGCCCACCGCATGTAGCTGCGCCGGTCCGCACGTCTACAAGGTACCAACCACCTTCGTGGATGTAGTCCATCGCGCGGTCATTGAATACGTGTCATATCGGTCAGCGATTTATATCACATTCTAACCCTCCAAGTCCGTAAAAGAGGCCGACCGCTTTGCTTACCCGCTTGGCACACTGACAACTCCGTTCTAGGGTCACGCAGATGCCTCTGACTCCGCTCCAAGGCGAGCCCGATCCCAATGGCGCCGACTGTGTCGCATGTGGACGATGTTGCCATCACGGCCCACACACGGTCATGCTACATGAAGGCGACGAGGCGCGAATGTATCCGGATGTCCTACGTCGCCTCACGATCGTGCTCGAGCGACCGCCGTTTTTCCGCTTTATCAAGAACGATGGTGACTGTTGCGGAGCGCTCGATGTCTCGGTGCCCGGCCAATATCCATGCTCGATCTATCTCGTCCGACCCGATGGGTGTCGCGAGGTCGAACCGGGTTCGCCATGTTGCTTGGAAGCCCGACGATTGGGCCACTTGGGCAAGAGCGTCGAGTTCAAACGAGTGACGGAGACCTGAGGGGGCCATCGCCTGACTTCAAGGTTTGTCCGGCAATTCCAATACGAATGTCGCTCCGGGACCTTCCGCTCTTTCGAGCGTCACGATTCCCCCGTGACGGCGCATGATTTCACGCACGATTGACAACCCCAAACCCGCACCTTGGCCCTGTTTTTCCTTGGATCCTCGGTAAAACGGCTCGAAGATTCGATCGGTATCTTCCGGGATCACTCCGGGGCCTTGGTCGCGAATCTTGACCCGCCAATGATTCATGCTCGAGGTAATTTCGACGAATATCGTCGACCCATCCGGCGCGTGAGCCAGCGCATTGGTCAACAAATTATCAATGGCTTGACGCATCGTGTGCGCTTCGAACGAAGCGGGGGCGTTGTCGGGTGCGGTAAGGGACAATTTGATTTCGCGACTTTCCGCTTCGGCTTCATACGCATCGAGTGCGTCGCGAACAACCATTGCCAAGTCTCCGGGCGCGACTTCCCAAGTCACTTTCCCAAGTGCGGCCAAGTCCAAGAGACGTGCGGCAAGAGTCGACAACCGATTGACTTCTTTTCGCGCCTCCGAGAGCGCTTCACGCAGTTCTTCGGCGCTGCGTTCTTTTCGCAATGCCAAATCCATTTCGGTGCGCATCAGCCCCAACGGCGTACGCAATTCATGCGCCGCATTTCCAATGAGTCGTTCTTGCGCGTCCCGCGCCAAACGTAATCGCTCCATTGCTTCCGCCAATGCGACCCGCAAATCGGCGATTTCATCGCCCGTGGGATCGGGCGGCAAACGCCAACTCAATGCGCCGCCGCGCCATTCCGGCAATTGTCCCGTCATATCCGCAATACGCCGGCTCATCCGACCCGCTTGAACCCATTGCAAAAAAAACAAAAGCGCCACCGTGACGATGACGAGTCCCAGTGTGGCTCGCCAATACAATGTCATCGTCGCGTCCACTTCCGCCAATGAACTCTCCAACGTGAGAATGAACGGTTCTCCGTTGGGCGAATGCACGGGCACCGTCAATGTCCGCATGAGACGGCCATCGGAATCGATTTGGTTCTCAATGCGGGGACCGTCGGTGAGTGCGGTTTTTCCCGGCGGATCGGGAATCCAGCCATGCTCGGGAAAATAGGCCACCAATTCACCCGAGGCTCGAAAAAGGCCCGCCATTGGGACAAACGTCCGGACATTTTCAGCCAATGGCGACTTTCCCAAATGCACGTGAGGCATTCCGTCGGGACCGTCGAACAAACTGACGCTCTCCACCGCTGCTTGCGCCAATAGCGCCCGATCGAGCGCGCCAAGCAGACTTGAACGAAACACCATTCCGGCAACGACCACGGTCGACACGAGCGCCACGGCCGGCAATGCCGCCCCGAAGAGCAGAAGACGCGTGCGAACTCTCATGGAGCACCGAGCCCCGACTTGGTTAGCGTCAATCGATATCCAATGCCGCGAACCGATTGGATCGTCACCGCTTCACCACCCACCGACCGCAGCTTGTTTCGCAGATACCCCACGTACACGTCGACGACATTTGGAGCTCCAACGAATCCCGTACCCCACACGGTGCTCAGCAGTTCCGTACGCGTCAGCGTTTCTCCAAGATGTCCGACGAGCTCCGACAACAACGCAAACTCGCGCGCCGTGAGCGTCTCTTCCACCGCTTCGTTCGAGATCACACGACGTCGGGCATCAATCGCGATGGGACCCAGCTTCGTGAGCGACTCGTGCCCCGCGCCTCGACGATGCAACGCTTCGAGACGAGCGACCAATTCTTCGAAGTCAAAAGGTTTGACCAAGTAATCATCGGCACCGGCCCGAAGGCCGGTCACTCGTTCACCCACGGTTCCCCGCGCCGTCAGAAGCAACACCGGCGTCTTGAGCCCTCGTTCACGCCAGCGACGAAGCAGGGAAACTCCGTCCATTCCCGGCAGCGACCAATCGAGAACGATCACGTCGTAACCAACGTCGATCGCTTGTTCCAACGCATCTCTGCCGTTTGCCGCAAGGTCGACTTGATGACCTTCTTCACGCAAGCCGCGCTCCAGCAAACGCGCCATTTTCGCTTCATCTTCTACGACGAACAGTTTCATGGAGCACTCGTCGCGGAGGACCCCGCGTCGGGCGGAATTGTTGCACGCGCCCGACTGATCCACCCATAAAGACTCGGCACGATCAACAACGTCAGAATCGTCGACGTGACGAGACCGCCGACGACGACCGTTGCCAGAGGCCGCTGCACTTCCGAACCAACGCCACGCGACAACATCATCGGGACAAACCCGAGCGCCGCGACGAGCGCGGTCATGAGTACGGGCCGTGCTCGCGAACGGGCCGCCTTTTCCGCCGCTTCCGCCGG
>WBZU01000989.1_pt1 | contig 22708 bp, 19 predicted proteins | sample 5204311 | NCBI WGS metagenome assembly WBZU01 (sample SAMN12344359, study PRJNA552823) | activated sludge metagenome | biome: Activated sludge suspended growth; feature: Nitrification reactor; material: Wastewater; isolation source: activated sludge from nitrification reactor of wastewater... | reverse complement strand
CGTTCGGGCCAACGATGGCCGTAATGCCTTTCGGGAATTGGATCTTCGCCTCTGCGAATGACTTGAAGCCGAGCATTTCCAAGGTCTTCAGATACACCAGCGACCTCCAGAGCAAAGGTTGAGATGGGATGCCGTGCGAAGACGAAAAATCGAAAAATCTTCTATCACAGCGATAGAATCAATGCAAAGAAAAAGCCCTGGATATGGGGGAAGAAAGAAGCCACTCCCCCAACATATGGAAGAGTGGCTCATTGTGCGTAGAAAAATCGGCAGCCGAGTGGACGGCTAATTGACCGAGGCCGTTTTGCGCGAGGCCGACTCGATGGTGACCAGTTCTTTGGGAAGGAGAAATTCCACATCCTCCTCGATGACGGTCAATTCCTCGACTTCCTCTGAGGAGCCCAGGCGTTTCAGGTAGGCGACCACTTCCGTCACCAGCACTTCCGGGGCGGAGGCGCCGGCCGACAGGCCGACACTTTTGGCGTCCTTCAGCCAGTCAGGGTTGATGTCCGACGCGGCGTCGATGAGGTACGAGGGAATACCGCAGTGCTCGCCCAACTCCCGGAGGCGGTTGGAATTCGAACTGTTCGGCGACCCGATCACCAGAATCACGTCGACCAACTTCGACAGGGACTTCACCGCATTCTGGCGATTCTGGGTGGCGTAACAAATATCTTCCTGATGCGGCCCCTTGATGTTGGGGAACCGGCGGTGCAGGGCTTCGACGATATCGCGGCACTCATCCACGCTCAGCGTCGTCTGGGTGACATACGACAGATTCGGCGTCTTTTCCACCTGCAGCGTCTCGACATCCTGCACTGAGGAGACGAGGTGGAACTTATCGGGAATCTGCCCCAACGTGCCAATGACTTCCGGGTGGCCGGCATGGCCGATCAGAATCAGTTCATAGCCCTGCGTATAGTCGCGATTCACTTCGTTATGCACCTTGATCACCAGCGGGCAGGTGGCATCGATCACGTGCAGGCGGCGACTTTGCGCCTCCTCCCACACGGACTTCGCCACACCGTGGGCGCTGAAAATCACAACCGACCCTTCGGGAACCTCGTTCAGCTCTTCCACGAACACGGCGCCCTTCTGCCGCAACGAGTTCACCACATGCCGGCTGTGCACGATCTCGTGGCGCACATAAATCGGCGCGCCGTATTTTTTCAGCGACAAATCGACGATATCAATCGCGCGATCGACACCGGCGCAAAATCCCCGAGGATTGGCTAAATATATTTTCATGTTCTCTATCCTCTTCACAGGCCGGAGGGCGTGCCCGGCACGTCACCACCACAAGCGGCACTCAACGAGAGTCACCTTACGTCAGACCCGCCCTTGTCGTCAAATGGAAGATCCTGTTGAGGCGACCACGGGATTGTGGGACAATCCCGCGCATGCCTCCGCCGGCCGCAACACACAAAAAAATCCTGATCGTTGAAGACGAAAAAGACATTCTCCAGCTCGTCAAACTGTACTTGGAGAAAGAGGGCTTCCGGACGGTATCCGCCATGACCGGCAGCGAAGGATTGCGGCAGGTGAAAGCCGAACATCCCGACCTGGTCATTCTGGACCTCATGCTTCCCGAACTCGACGGCTTGGAGGTGTGCAAGCGTATCCGCCTGAATCAGGACACGGCGCTGCTGCCCATCCTCATGCTGACGGCCAAAGCGGAAGAGTCCGACACGGTGATCGGGCTCGAGCTCGGAGCCGACGATTACGTCACCAAACCCTTCAGTCCTAAGGCGCTGGTGGCGCGGGTGAAAGCGTTGCTGCGACGATTAGACCGCCATGCGAACAGCCCGCAGACGCAGTATCAATATGGGGCGCTGACGGTCGATCTTTCCCGGCACGAAGTCACACTCGACGGGAACGAGGTCACCCTCACCGCGAAAGAGTTCGGCCTGCTGGAGCACTTGTTGCGCAACGTGGGACGCGTGCTGACCCGCGACGTGCTGCTCAGCGCCGTCTGGGGATATGACTATTACGGGACAACGCGCACGGTCGACGTACACGTTCGGCGGCTGAAACAAAAACTCCCGATCCTCGAGGACGCGATCGTCTCGATCAAATCACTCGGCTACAAATTACGCGAGGCCGACCTCTCTGCATGAATCTCGGCATTCGATGGAAAGTCGCCCTGGGAACCCTTGCCGCCGTGCTCGTCGGCCTTGTGGTCGCGGGATGGCTGGTCATCCGCTCCGTGGAGCAGATCGAACTCGGGCGCATGGCCGAGATGCTGGAGACCCGCAGCGGCCTGGCCGCGATGACACTCCGGCCGCTGTTCGATCAGTCCGGCCAGACCGCGCCGCCCCCGCAACTGCATGCCACCATCCGAGAGTTAAGCCAGCAGGCGCATCTTCGCATGACCGTGATCCGGCAGGATGGCACGGTCCTCTCCGACAGCGCCGTGCCTGCCGATGGCCTTTCGCAGGTCGATAACCACCTCTCCCGTCCGGAAGTGGCCCAGGCGTTGGCCTCCGGTCGAGGGATGGATATCAGGGCCAGCCAGACCACCGGCGAACGCACGTACTATGTCGCCCGCTTGCTGACTGAGCCTGCGCAACGGCAGCCCGGCACGCCGATCATCCGGCTCGGCCTGCCGCTGACGTCGATCGACGAACGGGTCCGCCACATCCAGCAAGATCTCTTGACGGCCTTTGGCGCGGCCTTTCTCCTGGCCATGCTGCTGAGTCTCTGGGTCTCCCGCAATCTCACCAAGCCGCTCTCTGAAATGGCTGCAGCCGCCCGGCAACTGGCCGAGGGCACGCCGGGGGTCCGGTTGGTCGCGACCTCCACCGACGAGGTGGGTTTGTTGGCCCAGACGCTGAACCACATGACCGAGCAGCTGGAGACGAAGATCAAGGAGATCTCCGACGATCGCGCGCAACTCTTGGCGATGCTCATCGCCATGGTCGAAGGCGTGATGGTGCTGGATTACCGGGGTATCGTGGTGCAGGTGAACCCCGCGTTGGAACGCATGTTCGCCCTGGAGTTGACGGAGTCGCGAGGCCGTCACTACGCCGACGTAATCCGGCACGAGAGCCTGACCACGCTCGTGTCGGCGGTGCTCCAGACCCGTTCCGGGCAAGGTGGAGAGATGACCCTCTCCCCGAGCGGTCGTTGCCTACGGGTGGAAGCGTCGGTCGCGGGCGGCAATCGCGAACAAGAAGCCTATGCCGTGTTTGTGTTCCACGACATTACGGAACTGCGCCGGCTGGAAAAGATCCGCAAGGATTTCGTCGCAAACGTATCGCACGAGCTTCGCACCCCGCTCACGTCGATCAAGGGCTACGTCGAAGCGCTGCTGGACGGAGGCAAGGACGACCCCGACACCGCGACGGCGTTCCTCGAAATCATCATGCGGCAAAGCAATCGTCTCAATTTGATTCTGGACGACCTGCTGCAGCTCTCGCAGATCGAATCCGGGCAGGTGCTGTTTCGCCGGGAACCGGTCGAACTGCGGGCCCTGCTTGAGCGAACGGTCGCGGTGATCAAGCCGCTGGCCGACAAAAAACACCACACCATCGAACTGGCCTTGCCTGACGATTACCTGGTGGTGGAGGGTGATGAGGAACGCCTGGTGCAGGTGTTTCTCAACCTGCTGGAAAACGCCGTGAAGTACACGCCGGATCACGGCCGGATCGCAATGACTCTCCGTCGGGTGCCGGCACGGACGGGACAGGTGCGGGCCATGATCGAGGTCGTCGTGGCCGATTCAGGCATCGGCATTCCTGAGGCGGACCGTCCGCGGGTCTTTGAGCGGTTCTATCGAGTCGATAAGGCCCGCTCCCGCGAACTTGGCGGCACCGGGTTGGGACTGGCCATCGTGAAACATATCGTCGAGGCGCACAGCGGGCTGGTGTGGGTGGAAGGACATGCCCCTCAGGGCAGCCGGTTCGTGGTGCATCTCCCCGCTGCCCAGGAAGTCCCTATGCCAGTTTCGACAGGAGCAGATAACAAATAGTCGAGAGCAGGGCCGCGCCCGGCAAGGTAAAGAGCCAGGCGGACAGGATTCGTCTCGTCACGCCCCACCGCACCGCCGACAACCGCTTCACGGCCCCGACCCCCATGACGGTCGACGTGATGGTGTGCGTCGTACTGACCGGAAGTCCGATATGGGCCGTCGCCATCAAGACGATCGCCGCGCCCGTTTCAGCCGCGAACCCATGCACCGGTTCCAGCTTGACGATACGCATGCCGAGGGTGCGGACGATTCGCCATCCGCCCACTGCTGTGCCGAGTCCCATCGCCAGGGCGCAGGATCCGATCACCCAGGTCGGGACCTCGGCGGTCGGGATCGCCCCGGCCGATACCAGCGCCAGCGTGATAATCCCCATGGCTTTCTGCGCATCGTTCGCGCCGTGGCTGAAGGCCATGAAACTGGCGGAAATCAATTGCATGCGGGAAAACAACCGCAGCGCGACGGCCCGCTGCACCCGGAAAAACACCCAACTCAAGATCACCATCAGCACCAACCCGATGGCAAACCCGAAAAACGGCGACAGGATCATGGCCTCCAACACCGACCGCAGGCCCGAGAATTTGACGGCGGCCATGCCGCCATGCGTGAGCGCCGCACCGACGAGGCCGCCGATGAGCGCATGCGAGGAGCTGGTCGGCAAGCCCAAGAGTAACGTGAGAAAGTTCCAGATAATGGCCCCCGCCAGCGCCGCCGCCACCACAGTTTGCGTCACCGACTGAGGATCGACGATGCCCGTGCCGACCATCTTGGCCACCGCGGTCGACATGAACGCACCGGCCACATTGAGTCCACCCGCCACGAGGACGGCGGTGGAGGGACTCACCACCCGTGTCGAGACCACCGTCGCGATGGCGTTGGCGCTGTCGTGCCATCCATTGGAAAAATCAAACAGCAACGCCAGGACCACCACCACCAACAAAAGTCCGCTCAGTTCAGCCATGACGCCGCTTTCTACCCTTTGCCACTTGATGTGAGTGAGTACCGAAGAGGGCCAGAAAGGCGCTCATGTGTGTTTGAGCGCGATGCGCTCCAGGATGTTGGCGACATCTTCACAGCGATCGGTGCCCGCTTCGAAATTTTCGTAGATCTCTTTCCACTTGATGACGGCGATCGGATCCGTTTCTTTCTCGAATAACGCGGAGATCGCCTCGCGGGAGATCTGGTCGGCTTCATTTTCCAGGCTGTTGACCCGTACACTGCATTCCGTGACCGCCTGGTGCGACTTGCCGAGCACATCGACCGTCGCCCCGACTTCCACCGCTGCCTGGTACAGGACATTCGCCAAGCGAATGGCCGCCTCGGTCGGCACCACTACCTTATAGAGCACAAATCGATCGGCAATCGCCTCGACCACATCCAGAATATCGTCCAGCGCGCTGGCTAAATCATGAATATCTTCACGGTCGATCGGCGTAATGAAGGTCTGGTTGAGTTTCCTGGCGATCTCGTGCGTGATGCCGTCCCCGACATGTTCCACATCCTTGATGCGCTTGGCCTTCTCCACCGGATTGCGGAAATCCTCCGTCATATCCTTCAGGAGGCGGCTGCCTTCGATCATGTTGTGGGCGGCATTCTTAAACAAATCGAAAAACGCTTCTTCCCGAGGTATGAGCCCAAACATAGGATCCTTTCTCCCCAACCGGCGGGCAATGCCGCCGGCTTCACTCTTCCGGCACGTCTCACATGCTCGGCCTACGGATGCGCGAAGCGGGTCTTACCACCGGACCAGCCCTGTGGCCCAGGTGAGGCCCCCGCCGAACGCTCCAAGTAACACCAGATCTCCCGCAGCCACCTGCTGGGTCCTCACCGCCTGATCCAACGCGATCGGGAGGGAGGCCGAGGAGGTATTGCCGTACTGCTCAATCACCGAATACATCACGTCCCGCGACAACCCAAGCCGGCGGCGGAGCTGTTCCAAAATGCGGGCATTCGCTTGATGGGCGATCACCCGGCTCAGCGCTCCGGCCGTGAGTCCAACCTCTTTGAGCAAATCCACCACGGCCCGTTCCAAGTGGCGCACCGCCGCGCGAAAGACGGCACTGCCCCGCATTCGCAGGAGATGCTCCTTCGCACGGACGGATTCGACTCCTCCCGGCTGCCGCGAGCCTCCCGCCGGAATGGTGATGAGTCCATGCCCAGCCCCTTCGGCATAGAGCCGCAACCCTACGATTCCAGCTGCATCCGGTGCGTTCGATTCGTCTCCGATCACCACGACTGCGCCTGCCCCATCGCCAAACAACACCGCAGTCTCACGATCCGTTGGATCAAGCGACGTCGACTTGACCTCGGCCGCCACCACCAGGCAGGAGCGGATCTGACCGCTTCGAATCAGCACATCCGCCATCGAGAGCCCATACAGAAAGCCCGAGCAAGACGCCGACAGGTCAACCGCCATCACGGGCCCAGCCCCCAACATCCGTTGCACATGACAGGCCGTGGAGGGGAAGGCGCTGTCCGGGGACGTGGTGGAAACAAGGATGGCATCCAACGATGCGGGTGCCAGACCTGCGGCTTCACAGGCCTGTTGCCCGGCAACGACCGCCAAATCCGAGGAGGCTTGTCCCGGTTCCGCCCAATGCCTGGTCCGGATTCCCGTCAGGCTGAAAATCTGTTCAGCATCCAGCCCAAGAGGCCCCCCGACCTCCTCGTTTCCGACAATCCGAGGGGGCACACACGAACCGGTTCCGACTATGCGACTGCGCTTCACGGAGTTCCTAACGAAGTAGCTGTGTACGGATCGTCGACAACTCTGCATCGCTCCTCTGGAGACGCGGCGAGATTATAGGACCCGGCTCAGGGAGGGTCAACCTCCATGCAGAGATTCATTGCTTTTCACTCGATGATCTGCTAGAAAAATTGTGTAGTTACGATTGATTCACCTGTTCGAATCTTGAGCTCCAAGGAGTCGCTGGATGCGCTGGCATTCAAGGGAATGGTGTGTACGGTTGGTCCTAGTTGTTGGATTACTCTGCGCGGTGGATGGCTGTTCCAGCAAACCGAAACCCACGGCCGATGCCAAAGCCGTCAGCGGCACCGATGAGCAAATCTTTCTGGGTGACACGATCGAGAAGAACTACGATCCTAACGTCATTATGAAGCGCGGCGAGGCGTTTTTTGACAAGGAAGAATTCGCCGAGGCGATCATCGAATACCAGCATTTTCTGGAACTGCATCGCGCCCACCCGCTGGCCGTGTATGCACAATTCCGGTTAGCCGAAAGCCATCTCCGGATGGGGAAGTCGATCGACCGCGACCCGGACCCGATCCAAAAGTCGATTACCGCGTTCGAGAAGTTGCGCAAAGAATTTCCCAACAGCAAATACGAAGCACAGGCCCTTCAACGATTGGCCGACTGCCACGATTGGCTCGCACAGACCCACTTGTTTGTGGGGCAATTCTACTATCGACGCTCATCCTACCTTGCGGCCGCACATCGCTTTGACATGATCATGAAAGACTATCCGGACAAGAAAGTGGCTCCGGAGGCCCTGTATTATCTGGCGATGACCTATCAGGAACTTGGTGCGAACGATTGGGCTCTGGAGAAACTCCAACTTCTTGCCGAAAAATATCCACAGAGCGAGGTGGCGGACAGCGGCCGTCGCCTGCTGGCCAAATTAGAAAAACAGGTTCCCCCGCCTCAGCCAGTGGTTGCCGCGAACACCGCACCTCAACCTGAGTCGAGCCAGACGGACAACCGGTTGCTGGCGGCGTCAGTACCGGCCGCGACTCTTAGCGCTCCCCTCTCACCGGCCATTCCCAAACTGAACACGACTCCGAGTGCCTCCCTACGCCAGCCATTCGTCGCCTGCCGACTCGGTGCCTGGTGTTGAGGCGAGGCTGATCTCTCACCGACCCTTCGTTTACCGCATCTGCAAGGCCTCGAGAAGAAGGTCGTTGACCGACGCCTTCAGCCGCTGTTTCGCTTCCGGCAGAAACTGCGCAGCGGTCGTATGCCCCTGCAACACTCTAAAATAGGCCTGCACCACCTCCTGATAGCGACGCAGCAATTTAAAGGCCAGACGCGGGAAGGCATAGACGACCGTGGCAATACGACCGGTCACACGAAAGTCTGGAAGAATCTCCCGCTCCAAGGCCGTATCATAGGCACGCAGTGATTCCGCACCAAGTCGCCTGTCCGCCACAATCGCCCGAGCGACCATCTGCCCGGACCGGACCGCGTAGTAGATGCCTTCCCCGAACAGCGGATCGACCAAATGCCCCGCATCACCAATCAGGGCCGCACGCCCGCTGACAAAGAGCGAGTGCCCATCCTGTGCCTTCCGCCCCTCCGGCTCTGAGTAGGCGGGGATCGGATGCCCGATCGGGCGCGGAACTTCCCACTCCCTCAGGCCGCTCTCCTCCTGTACAAAACGATCAAAGGTGGCACGAAGATTGGTCGCCTTCCGGCGGAACTCTCCCACGCCAACCGAGAGACAGTCTCGCTTCGGGAAAATCCATCCATAGCCCTGCCGAGCGGCTCCCACGTCCACAAGAATCGTCCCGACTCCGGGGAAATGCCGCCCTCCGCCAATCTGCACTTCACTTTCCAACGCCGGCGCCCGGTACTGCGAGCGATTCGGAAACAGGTGTCGTGCCACAAGGCTGTTAGCCCCATCGGCGCCGATCACGAGCTGCGCGCGAAACCGGCCCTGCCCGGTGACCACCTCGACGCCACTCTCGTCCTGCGAGATCTCTTCCACCCCGGCACCGGCGCGAATGTCGGCACCCGCTTGTACCGCCTGCTGCACGAGATAGTGATCAAAGCGGTCCCGCATGACCATATAGGCGATGGGCTCCCGGGCATGGATCACCAATGGGTCCCGGCCACGATGCACAAACTGCACTCCGGTGATGGCCTGCTCGACGACCGACCGAAACCCCGGCTCCAGCAATTGTTCGATACGCGCCGACAGGCCGCCGCCGCAGACTTTGTAACGCGGGTGGGTATCCTTGTCCAAACCGAGCACCGCCAGGCCGCCGCGACTGAGCGCCGCTGCAGCAGTCGCCCCCGCCGGCCCCAGGCCGACGATCACCACATCATACGTTGTACGAGCCGCGGCAACCGTCATCTGCGACCTACCATGTGTCGAAGTCCTCCGGCAGTGGTACTGAGCGAAGAGCAGGCTGTGAGGCAACGGGAACGTTCGGAAGGGAAACAGGCGGGACACGCAGCGACCCGGATTACTGCCCGAGATACCACCCGATCCCGTAGCGCTCGAGAAAGCTCGTGATCATGGTCAGCGAATTGGCATAGATCATCACCCCCACGACAATGAGGAGGACCCCGCTGACGGTGGACACGCCCCACAGATAGGCGCGCACTTCCTTGAAGTAACTGAGGAATCGATCGACGCCCAACGCGGTGAGAAACAGCGGCAGCGCCAGCCCCAATGAATAGAACGTGAGCAGGATAATCCCGCTCATCATCGATTCCGTCGTGCTGGCATAGAGGAGAATCGTTCCCAAGACAGGTCCCACACAGGGGGTCCATCCCGCCGCAAACGCCACGCCGATCAAGAACGAGCCCAGCAACCCGGCCGGCCGGTTGCGAAACTGGTACCGGTGCTCCATTTTCAGAAAATTGAGATTCAACACGCCCAGCAAATACAGGCCAAACACAATCACCACGATCCCCCCGAAGCGTCGCAGGTGCTCCTGGTAGGTGATCAACGCCTGGCCCAACAGGCTTGCCGACGCCCCGAATGCCACAAACACGGTGGAAAATCCGGCGATAAACAGGAGGGAATTGACGACGATCGCTTTGCGGAATCGGCTGCGTTCCGAGACATCCGTCAATTGTTCAATCGACAATCCCGTGATGTAGGAGATGTACGAGGGCACGAGGGGTAAGACACAAGGCGAGACGAACGATAACAACCCGGCGGAAAACGCGGCCACCAGTGAAATCGATTGCACCGATTCAGTCATGTGCAGACTCCTGCACAAGCGCTTCGACTAGCCGTTTTCCCGCCGGCGCGCTCCAGTCGCGGGCGCCGGGAATCCGGTTGCGGATAATGCCCTTGCGATCGATCAAGAACGTCATCGGCAGCTGGCGGGCGCCGTACTGGAGGCCGATCCTGAAGTCGGCGTCATGCAGCACGGGAAACGTAAACCCGATTTCTTGCTGAAAGGGGCGAGTGACTGCCGTTCCCTGGGCATCGGTGGACACGGCCAGGATCTCGAACTCCTTACGGCTGAACGATCGGTATAATCGCTCCATCGCCGGCATCTCGATTTTACAAGGCCCGCACCAGGTCGCCCAAAAATTGAGCAGCACGACCTTGCCACGGAACTGATCGAGCGTCACGTTGAAGCCCTGGGAGTCCTTGAGCAGAAAGTTCGGGGCTACTTCATCGATCTGTGGAGCTCGGCTGGCGACGGGAACGGGCGAATAACTTTCGGGGGCCGACGCCCCTCTGGCATCGGCAAGAATGGCTCCGCCGATCATCAACCCCATCCCAACCATGGAGATCACGGACCAGCGATTCATCATCCCACTCACGAGGCCGGTACAAGCTGAGCAGCAGGCACGTTCGCCGCTTTGTCGGCTGGTTTTAACAATTGCGTGAGCACCTTGAGATTGTCGACGCGCGTCCAGTCTCGAGGCCCAATCACCTTTTCACGCAACACGCCTTGTTGATCGATAATATAGGTTTCGGGCACTCCCATGAGCTTGTAACGTTTATCCGTTTGTCCCCAGGAATCGACCAGCACCGGGAACGTGAGGTTCAATCCTTTCACAAAAGGCGGGATCTCTTTCTTCGTGGTGACCCGATCGATGCTGACCGCCAGGATGACCAGCCCGTCCTTTTCAAAGTTCTTGTACAAGACCTCCATGGAAGGCATTTCTTCGCGGCAAGGCTTGCACCATGTCGCCCAGAAATTCAAGAACACCACTTTGCCCCGATAGTCCGACAACCGCAATGGCTTCTCATTCAAGTCAGGCAGCTGAAAATCCGGCGCCTGTTTGCCGACGACGAGGGGTTCGTACTTCGAACTCTGAAGCCAGACGACCAGGAACATCACGCCCAAAATGGCAGCAGCGGCAAGGACGACGACTATACGCCCAGGCCCTTTTCGCCCCGCGGTATCGGCTACTACCTGAGAAGTCTGATCAGTCATGATCTACGCGTACGCATGGAGACCTGAGAGCAAAAAGTTCACTCCCCAAAAGCAGAACACCACCATCAGAAATCCGAAGATCGCATAGATGGCCGCCTTATGCCCTTCCCATCCCCGCGTCATCCTGGCGTGAATATAGGCCCCGTAGATCAGCCACACGATCAGCGACCAGGTTTCCTTGGGATCCCAGCTCCAGTATCCGCCCCAGGCATAGTTGGCCCACATGGCTCCGAGAATGATGCCGAAGGCCAACAGCGGGAACCCCAGCATGATCGCCTTGTACCCCAGTTCATCGATCGTTTCGAGATCGGGGAAAGCCGCGTAAAATCTGGACTGGATACCACGATTGTCCGCCCGCTCCTTGAAGAGATACATCAGGCCCAAGCCACCGGCCATGGCGAAGGCCGCATAGCTGGTCAAGGTGACCGACACGTGGATGTAAATCCAATAGCTGTTCAATGCCGGGACCAGGGGCTCAGCGGTTTGATACCGATAGGGCAACAGCGATGCCGCCCCCATGGCAATGAACCCAATGCCCACCACAAACGCGCCGACAGCTTTGATCCGGTACCGGAACTCCAGGAGAACATATCCCAGAATAATGGCCCAGGAGACATAGGCCATGGCCTCGAACTGATTGGACCAGGGCGCAAAGGTGCCGGAATGCTCCATTCGCTCGAACGCGCGTGTCGTGAGGGCAAGGGTGTTCAGGACCCATCCGAACACGGTGACGAGCGTCGCGACTTGCCCTAACTGTGTCGCCCAGGCGCCGTCACGATCTTCCAGATTGTCGATCGGATGCCCCGCCGGAGCCATCTGCATGGCGGGACGTTTCGCAAAGAGATACGCGACATAGAGGCTCAGGGCGGCGAGATAGAGCCAGAATGTCATATCGAAGAGAAATAGTGATCGCATCATACGGGCCTCCGTCTCTTGTATCCTCGCGGACATCCCGGCTCAAGGAAGGTGCCTTCGACGTGGGATGCCTGGGTCTGTCAAATCAGGTATGCGCTTGAATCTTTTCCGTCAGCTTTTTGAACTCTTTTTGAAAATCGATTTGACTCTTATGCGTGGTCCCCCCGAGGTGGAGCATCACCCCGGACTCGCCCGGGATAATCTTTGCCCACAGCCGCCGGTGATAAATCAGCGACGACAGGGTCATCGTACACCCAATCCACACCATGTTGATGCCGGGATTTCTCGCAATCTGCAGTCCGGTGAACTTCTTGGGCTGATAGCCGATAAATTCGAACTGATAGGCCGAGTCCTTAATCTCAAACAGATCCGGGTAATGATAAAACACCCAGGGTGTGGATTGCACGGCGCTGCGCTCGTCTACGGCTAGTCGGATAGCGGGATTGGCATGTTCCGCCGTCTTGGAGAAGACCTTTTTCTCGGTCGAATTGAAGGCAAAATCCGCCACGAAATCGGTCATTTTCATCTTCAATGGCAGACCGTCGACGGCTTTTTCCTTATTCCATTCCAGATCCACGGTGGCGAGAATCTTATCGCTCGCCTTCTCCTTGATATTGATACGGGCCGCCTCAATCTGATCCCAGGCATCGCCATAACTGGACTGATAGAACCAAATGCCTTTGTACACCAGCGGATCGTTCACGGTGATGGTCTTCGTCATCGCCGGCGTCCCCTGATCAATGACCGTCAGGGTGCTGTTGTAGGACTTCACCGAGCCGTTTTCGTGGTAGTCGATCCAGAACTTGTCGACGCGCAGATCAAAATTGCCCCGCGGAATATGATAGGTCTGCCCCTCGAGACAGACTCCGAACTCCTGAAATCCATAGTAGCTCCCCAGGAGGCCCCCCAAGACGATGACGGTCGCGCTCAAATGGGCGACATGCGCGCCGATCCGGCCCATGATCCCTTTCGTCGCATAGACCGTGACTTCCCCGGGATCACTTTTCGCCAGCACCCGGTACCCTTTTTCAGCAAACAGCCTCACGAGCGCTTCGGCCACCGTTTCCTTGGATTGGCTAAGCGCGAGAGTGGTCTGCTGCTTCATCCCCTGGATGAAAGACAGCGAGACACTGACCTTATCCTGACGCATTGATCGCCAGACGCCGGGAAACCGTTTGTAAAAACAGGTGAGCGAATTGACACAGAGCAGCCCGAGCAGCCCGGTGAACCACCAGGTGTGATAGACGTCCGTAAACCCCAGGCGAAGAAACCAGCGATAGGCCTCCTCGCCATATTCCTGCACATAGGTTTCCGGGCGCTCGCCTTGCTGGATGACCGTGCCGATGGTCGCAGTCATGGCCAGGACAATGAACAGGAACATCGCCAACTTGATCGAGGCGAAAAAATCGACGACTTCGCGGGAGAACTCGTCCCATCCCAGTCCGGACGTGGAAGGCCGCGGCGCACTCACATCGGATGTTGCATCGAATTTATCGTTCATGAATCAACAGGCCTCGTTGCTTCGACCTGGCCGCCGTACAGACCCCATCATCATACCCACTGACGAGCGACGTGTGGGATCCTGCGGCCACTTTCAGGCCGATACATACGAGGTTGGAAGTGCCGGGGCAGAGCGTTTATGATGAAAATGTTCCAAATACGCGAAAAGAAAGCCATCTTACAAGTCGTCTCAAAGGACTGTCAAGCAAGCTTCCCTCGCGCAACAGCACGGCGCCATTTCCAGAGAGAACGGTGGACAAAAATACTCGAGTCGGCTACTATTGCTTTAGTTTTTTGCGGAGTTGCCGTATCAGTGCACGTGCAGAGTCTCCCACGTTCGTTCGTCGTGCTGCCCAACTCTAACCGCCGCATCCTCGAATCACTTCACTTCCAGGGGGAACAATGAGACATAACTATTTGTTTACGTCTGAATCGGTCACCGAAGGCCACCCGGACAAGATCGCCGATCAAATTTCCGATGGAATTCTCGATGCCATTATCGCCCAGGACAAACTTTCCCGCGTAGCCTGCGAGACGATTCTCACCACCGGTATCGCCTTCGTCGCCGGCGAAATTTCCACAAAAGCCTATGTCGAGATCCCGGACATCATTCGTGACGTGATCAAGGACGTCGGCTACACCGATGCCTCCTGGGGCTTTGACTCCAACACCTGTTCCGTTTTGACCTCCATCCACCAGCAGTCCGGCGATATTGCCATGGGAGTCGACTCCGGCGGCGCGGGAGACCAGGGCCTCATGTTTGGATACGCCACCAACGAAACGACCGAGCTCATGCCGATGCCGATCGTGCTGGCGCATCGTCTCACCAAACGCCTGGCCGAAGTGCGGAAGAAGAAGATCCTCAAGTGGGTTCGCCCCGACGGTAAGTCGCAAGTGACGGTCGAATACAAGGACGGCAAGCCCTTCCGGGTCGATACCATCGTCGTCTCCACTCAGCACAGCCCCGATGTGACGAACAAGCAGATCGAAAAGGATCTGATGGAGCACGTGATTCGCCCGGTGATGCCGAAGGGCCTGTATGACCCGACCAGCGTGAAACATCACATCAATCCGACCGGCCGCTTCGTGGTCGGCGGGCCAATGGGCGATACCGGTCTGACCGGCCGCAAGATTATTGTCGACACCTACGGCGGCCACGGCAGCCATGGCGGAGGCGCATTCTCTGGGAAAGATCCATCCAAGGTCGACCGCTCGGCCTCCTACATGGCTCGCTACATCGCCAAGAACATCGTGGCCGCAGGTCTGGCCGCCAAATGCGAAGTCCAGCTGGCCTATGCGATCGGAGTCGCCGATCCCGTCTCCGTGCTGGTCGATACGAAGGACACGGAGAAAGTCGCTCCCGAAAGCTTAGACAAGTTGGTGCGGAAACATTTCCCGCTTACCCCGCGCGGAATTATCGACCACCTCAAGCTCCGTCGACCGATTTTCCGGAAGACGGCCGCCTATGGACATTTCGGCCGCAACGAACCCGAATTCACCTGGGAGAAGACCGACAAGGCGAAGGCCTTGCGGAAGGACGCAGGGCTGTAATCTCCCGGCCGGCACACCTGCACAGATAGGGGGCGGGTCACAAGCCCGCCCCCTTTTTTCTGCACTCGACCATCACCTTTTCAGACACGACACAGGAGGAGACACCAGTGGACTACGATGTGAAAGACATGGGCTTAGCTGATCAGGGCAAGTTGAAGATTGAATGGGCCGAGGCGACGATGCCGGTGCTGCGGTTGATTCGCAAGCGCTTCGAGCGTGAGCGCCCCTTTAAGGGCATTCGCGTGACCGCCTGCCTGCACGTCACCACCGAAACCGCAAACCTCATGAAGACGCTGAAGGCCGGCGGGGCCGATGTACGCCTCTGCGCATCCAATCCTCTCAGCACCCAGGATGACGTCGCAGCCGCACTGGTCCGCCACGACGAGATTCCGACCTTTGCGATCAAAGGCGAAGATAACCAGACTTACTATCGCCACATCGAGTCCGCAATCGGCCATCAACCGCAGCTGTCCATGGACGATGGGGCCGATGTCGTCTCTCACCTCCACTCCAAGCGCAAAGATCTGCTCAAGAACGTGATCGGCGGCACGGAGGAAACCACCACCGGCGTCATTCGACTCCGCAGCATGGCCGAGAAAAAGGTTCTCAAATTCCCGGTGATCTCCGTGAACGATGCTGATACCAAACACATGTTCGACAATCGCTACGGCACCGGTCAAAGCACGTTGGACGGCATCGTCCGCGCCACGAACCGCCTGGTCTGCGGCTCCACCCTCGTTGTCGTCGGCTATGGATGGTGCGGCCGGGGGATCGCGATGCGTGCGAAGGGCATGGGCGCCGATGTCGTCGTCACCGAGGTCGATCCCATGAAGGGATTGGAGGCGGTCATGGACGGGTACCGCGTCATGCCGATGGAGCAGGCCGCCGCGATCGGCGACTTCTTTGTCACCGTCACCGGTAACATTCACGTCATTCGAGGCGAACACTTTGCAGCCATGAAAGACGGCGCGATCGTCTGCAACAGCGGACATTTCAACGTAGAGTTGGACATCCCGGCATTGGAAAAGCTCAGCAAGAAGAAGCTGGCCGTGCGGAGCGGAGTGGATCAGTACACGCTGAAGAACGGACGGCGCGTGAGCCTGCTTGGAGAAGGCCGGTTGGTCAACCTCGCCACAGCGGAAGGCCATCCGTCCAGTGTCATGGATATGAGCTTCGCGAATCAGGCGCTCGGGGCGGAATTCATCGTGAAGAATTACAAAAAGCTCGAGAAGAAAGTGTATCCGGTTCCCGCTGCGATCGATAAGGAAATCGCCCGTCTCAAATTAGCGGGCATGGGAATGTCGATCGACAAGCTCACCAAGGAGCAGGTGAAATACCTGGCCTCCTGGGAAATGGGGACATAACAAGCCCTCGTCCTGCCGGAGCCTCGAGCATCGAGGCTCCGGCAGGACGTTTCTCCCGATCTCGGCTCAAGCTCACGATCCCGTCCCTCTTCCCTCGCCTGTTCCACCGCGCTACCCGTAGTTCTCATCCCAAGCCAAGCCTACTGCGTTGAACATCGTGCAGGCCTGCGGGACAAGGTCCTGCGCACATCTCTTCTTCGCACAGCATGACCTGAACACAGGGAGGGGGAAGGAGGCCTCGGACCTCAGAGCGATGTCTCTCTCAGACTGAGAGAGACATCTCAATAGGAGTGCGTGAGGTAAGGAAGCTTCTCGGATCCGCGGATACAACCGGCCAGATAGGCCTGGCTGCTAACGTGAATTGACCATCGGCAGCTCGCGGCTCCCTTCGGCTTCCCGTTGAATCCGCTGGCGTTCCGCTCGGGATTCTTCCATCACATTGTGCAACAGCTCGTCGCTCAATTGCGTGAGTTGGGCGGCGGCATCCTTCATCTCGGCATGCTCCACCGCGCGAGACAGCACCTCGGCTTTGGTGGCGCCCTTCTTTTGCCCGAGGAAGGGTTTCATGATGAGATAGGCGACGTCGCGGAACGGCATGTAGCGAAGGAATCGGCGTAGCAGCTTGAAGGTTTGAATGGGATAGCGGGTCAACTTGTAGAGAAACAGCTTCTTCAACCCTTCCTGGCGCACATGATTGATGACTTCACCGGGAAGACAGGTGGGATCGATCTCGGAACATTTGAAATACTTGTACCAATCCTTCGCGTCACTCACCAAACCACGTTTGACGTATTCCTGCCAGAGCGGAGTGCCCCTGTAGACACACAGCCGATTGAAACCGAAGGTATCTAGCGGCAGCCGTGACGCAAATTCGAATGTTTTCTGCATGTCCTCGACGGTTTCGTCGGGATTCCCGACCGTGAAGAAGCCGTGGACGATTTCGATCCCCGCCTTTTTCGCGTTCTTGACCGCGGTTTCTACTTCCTCCAACGTCTGCTCTTTCTGCAACCGGTCCAGAATCTTTTGACTTCCGCTTTCGATGCCAAACATCACCGTCCGGCAGTGCGCCTGCGCCATAATGGGAAACAAGTGCTGGGCAACTGAATCCACCCGCCCTTCGATCCCCCACTGAATCGAGAGCTTCGCCTCGATGACGCCTTTGCAGATTGCCTCGATGCGTTTCGGCTGAAGCAGGAAATGATCGTCGACGAAATAGACGGAGCCGTACCCGTTGGCCTCAAGATGCTTGAGCTCTTCCACCACGTGATCGGCGCTCCGTGCCCGCCACTTGCCTTCATTGAAGATGGGAATATCGCAAAAGACACAGGGCCAAGGACAGCCTCGTGAGGTCTGCATGGTGGTAAAACGTTCCATGGAGAGAACGGCCGGCACGTCCAATGGCATCGACTCGACAAAATCCAACTCCAGGCTTTCCCGATCAGGAAACGCCCACTGATCGAGATGACGTTCCACAAGGCGGTTGGGGTTGTTGACCACACGTCCATCCTTGGCCCAGGTCACCCCGCCGACGCCGCTGGGATCGTCCATATTCTTGAGCAGGTCCAACAGAAGTTGTTCTCCGTCTCCGCGGCAGACGAAATCCACCTCAGGGCACTGCAACTTCACCAACCCGGCGTTCAGACTGGCAAACACTCCTCCGAACGCCAGCTTCACCTGGCTATCTTCGGCTCGAATCTGCCTGGCGAGAATCTTGGCGTAGGGGTAGCTTGTGGTACTGAGAAAACTCAGGCCGACGAGGGCCGGCTTGCGGTGCTTGATCTGCTCGATGATGAAATCGTTCGGGGTTTCCGGGTTGGCTTGATCAAACATCACACAGTCGTGTCCCGCCTGCTTGAGTACGGCAGAGAGCGACATGATGCCGATCGGCGGAAACCCCATCACTCGAATGCGGCCGTTCTTGGCCCGAGTCTTTGCGGGTAAGGCGTAAAACTGGGGATCGCGAACGTGTATCAGAAAGACCAACATGTCAGCGTCCCTATTCTGGGAAAAGGGTGGATGAGCCCGATCTGTATGGGCTCGAAACCAAATACCATGCGTCGGGCCTGCAGCCTATCACGACTGGCCCATAGGGGAAAAGAAAGAATCGCAGCGAGTCAGTGCTGCGACGGGCGGGGTTGAGCCCCTTCAAACAACAACGTCTGACCAGGCTGCAGTGGGAGGAACCCAATCCGCTGACTCTGTACCGCTTCGCCGAACCCCCGGGCATCGGGCGTCAAGACAGGAAAGGTCGCGTAGTGATGCGGAATGGCGTACTTGGCTTTGACACTGGCTGCAGCTCTGGCCGCCATATCCGCTTCCATCCCGAAGTGCCCCCCGATGTTCAACAAGGCCACATCAGGCGTATAGCGCTCGCCGATGACTTCCATATCTTTGAAGTAGGCGGTATCGCCGGAGTGGTACAGTGTCGGGCCGTTTTCGATCTTCAGGACGAAACCAGCGGGATTTCCTCCATAAACAAAATCCGACTCCTGTTCCTTCGCGAAAGGATTGCCGAGCCCGCTTGAGTGCACCGCGGGGGTCATCGCCACGAGCACCTCACCATCAGCGATGCGTATTTCTCCGCCAGGATTCATGAAGGTAGGAAACCCGACTTGTTCTTTTGGATATCCGTGGAGCTTGACCAGCGTCGACGCCAACTCGAAGTTGGCCACCAACGTCGCACCGGTTTTCTTCGCGATGGCCACCGCATCGCCCACATGGTCGAAATGGCCATGCGTGAGAAGAATATAATCAGCCTTCGTGATGTGATCGACTGGGTTTTGCTTAGCCTTGACCAGCGGATTCAGGGGATTCTGCAACCAGGGATCGATCAGGATGATCTTGCCCTTGGGCGTGGTAACTTCGAACGCTGCATGTCCATGCCAGGTCAGGGTCGTGCCCTGGTCGGCAGCCATCGCGCCTGAGGCCCACAATGCCACCGCTAACAGCGCTGCGACAATCCCTCTCTTCATAGCCCCTCCACAATGTCGGTGATGCGACCTTTCGCTGCAGCATGCCCAAGCAGCGAGGGAAACTCAACCCCGAAAATACAACGGGGGCACCGGATCTCCCGGCGCCCCCGTCGGTCTACGATCTGAAATCAGGTTATCGCCCCAACGCAGCCTTGACGGCGTGGCCGATTTCTGCTGGATTCTTGACCACGCGCACACCGGCAGCTTCGAGGGCCTTCATCTTTTCAGAAGCCGTGCCCTTGCCGCCGGAGATGATGGCTCCGGCATGACCCATGCGGCGCCCGGGCGGCGCCGTAATGCCAGCGATAAAACTCACCACCGGCTTCTTCACCTGTTTCTTGATAAACTCCGCCGCCTTCTCTTCCGCATCGCCGCCGATTTCGCCGATCATGACAATGGCCTGCGTCTCGGGATCCTTTTCAAAGAGCGGCAACACATCGACAAACCCAGTTCCATTGACCGGGTCACCGCCAATACCGACGCAGGTCGTCTCTCCAAGGCCTAAGGTCGACAGCTGGTGGACGGCTTCGTACGTGAGGGTCCCGCTGCGGGAGACCACACCGACGACACCTTTCTTATGAATGAATCCCGGCATAATTCCAATTTTGGCTTCATCCACCGTGATGACCCCAGGGCAGTTCGGCCCGACCAGCCGGACATCGCGCCCATGCAGCGCCCGCTTGACCCTGACCATGTCGTTGACAGGAATGCCCTCAGTAATACAAATCACAAGCTTGATTCCGGCATCAGCCGCTTCCAAAATCGCGTCCGCGCAGAAGGGAGGCGGCACAAAAATCAGCGAGGTATCGCAGTCAGTCTTTTTCACCGCATCGCGCACCGTGTTGAAGACGGGAATGCCCTCGACTTCCTGACCGGCCTTACCAGGCGTCACGCCAGCAACCATCTGCGTGCCATAGGCCTTACACTGGGTTGCATGGAAGGAACCCTCCTTCCCCGTGATTCCCTGTACGACCACCCGCGTGTTCTTATTCACCAAGATGCTCACGATATCCTCTTCTCTTTCCCGCCTCCCTCGGAGCACCGGGCAGGCGTACAATCAATCGCTTGCGGCACTGTGGATGCTGAACAGCCGGCATCCAACCGGGCTACCGCCAACTGGGCGGAGTATCGGGGGCTCCATCCCGCTTAGCGGGATTTACGCCGCCTTTCCCGTCAACTTCACAATCTTTTGCGCGGCCTCCCACAGGTCATCAGCCACGTCGACTTTCAATCCGGATTCCGCCAAGAGCTTCCGGCCTTCAGGCGCATTGGTGCCTTGCAACCGCACCACGAGGGGGACATTGATCTTCACCTCTTTGGCCGCTTCAATCACGCCGTGGGCGATGCGTTCGCAACGAACGATTCCACCAAAAATGTTGATGAAGATGCCTTTGACGTTGGGATCCTTCAGCAAAATCCTGAAGCCGGCCGCCACGGTATCCTTCGTAGCACCACCGCCCACATCGAGAAAATTCGCGGGCTCGCTGCCGGCGAGCTTGATGACGTCCATCGTCGCCATGGCCAACCCGGCGCCGTTCACCATGCAGCCGATGTTGCCATCCAGCTTGACGTAATTGAGATTGCTCGCCGTCGCTTCAATCTCCAACGGATCTTCTTCGTTCAAGTCGCGCATCTTCTGCACGTCCTCGTGCTTGAAGAGACCGTTGTCATCGAAGGACACTTTGCCGTCGAGCGCCACGAGGGTCTTTTCTTTCGTGATGATCAGGGGATTGATCTCGACCAGCGCGGCGTGCTTCTCCATGAACAGGCGGTAGAGGTTCCCGAGCAGCTGCACGAACGGATTGATGACGGCTGGCTCAATGTTCTGCAGCCCGAGCGCAAATGCGACATTCCGGCCATTGTGGCCCTGAAATCCGACAGCGGGATCAATCGCTTCCTTGATGATCTTCTCCGGTGTTTTTTCGGCGACTTCTTCGATTTCCATGCCGCCTTCGGTGCTCGCGATAAACGTCGCCCAACCGGTATCACGATCGACCAAGATGCTGAGATACAACTCCTTGGCGATGTTCGCACCTTCTTCCAAGAGCAGTCGATGCACCGTGCGGCCTTTCGGGCCCGTCTGGTGCGTGACCAGCGTTTTGCCGATCAGTTCTTTAGCCAGACCGGCGACTGCCGTTTTGTCCTTGGTGATTTTGACGCCGCCGGCCTTACCGCGTCCGCCGGCATGAATCTGTGCCTTCACAACAAAGACGGGGGTGTTCAGTTCATTGGCCCAGGCGGTGGCCGCTTCGGGGGATGTGATTTCTTTCCCACGCGGAACCGGCACGCCGAATTGCGCGAACAACGACTTGGCTTGAAATTCATGAACGTTCATTGATTCCTCTTCAGAGCTAGTGGCTCATGACAAAATGACGTAATGCATGCAGGCGATGGACGTGGGGCAACCACTGCCTGCCGCCCTCAGGTCGCTACGACACGTTCCGGCTCTTTGCGCGTATAGGCAGGAAGAATCATGGGGGAAATGACACCGCTCGAATTACCGTGCTTCTTGGCTTCGGCTCTATATCGTTGCAAATGATTGAGCGTCAATTTCCCTTGCGGCATGGAGCCGACCCGCGCGGCGGCCGTCAAGCCAGACCGCTTGCCAAACACCATCAGATCGAGCAGCGAATTCCCCATGAGTCGATTCCGCCCGTGAAGACCTCCGGACGCTTCGCCCGCAACAAACAAATTCTTCACGTTGGTTTCTGAATTTGCGTCGATCTTCACTCCTCCGTTCTGATAGTGCAACGTCGGGTAGATCAATACGGGGTCTTTGCTGATGTCGATGCCGAATCGTTCAAATTGCATCATCATTGCGGGGAAATGCTTTTCCACCGTTCCCGGACCATGTTCGGCATCCAGCAGCGGTGTATCCAGCCAGACCCCCACCCGGCCAGACATCGTGCGAATCCCTCGCCCTTCCTCACACTCTCGAATAATCGAGGACGACACGACGTCACGGGTATCGAGTTCATTGACAAATCGCTCACCCTTTGCATTGACTAAATGGCCTCCCTCCGACCGGATGCCTTCAGTCACCAACGCACCAATCAATTGTTCAGGATACACGGCACCGGAAGGGTGGTACTGAAACGTATCGATATGGTCGAGCTTGGCGCCCATCCGATACGACAGGCACAAACCATCACCAGTGGCGCCATAGTGGTTGCTGGTCGGAAACCCTTGGATGTGCAGCCGCCCAATCCCGCCCGTGGCCAGGATGACGGTTTTCGCCGCCACCACCACATGCCGTTGATTGTCGAGATCTTTGAATATCGCGCAGCTGCAAT
>WBZU01000986.1_pt1 | contig 22746 bp, 11 predicted proteins | sample 5204311 | NCBI WGS metagenome assembly WBZU01 (sample SAMN12344359, study PRJNA552823) | activated sludge metagenome | biome: Activated sludge suspended growth; feature: Nitrification reactor; material: Wastewater; isolation source: activated sludge from nitrification reactor of wastewater... | reverse complement strand
GGTCATGACGGACGGCGCGGCGGGAGAAGGCAGTGTCTTCATGGCGATGAGCTTCTATGTTTTGGCGGTGCGTGACGAGGCTGTTTTCTCGATGGGAGCATCGACGCAGACGATGGCGGGAGCTGCGGCCCCGACGAAAAACGGGCAAAGAAACCATGCCGCGGAGAGGCCGAACTCGCCTACGCTCCCGCGATTTCGCCCACCTCGGCATCGCCCTCTGCCGTGCCATGAGTATTCCCGCGTGCTACTTCACCGGCTACGCGCACGACCTCCAACCACCCGATTTCCATGCCTGCTTCGAGACCTGGATCGGAGGCCGCTGGCTCTTCTGGGATGCCACCGGCCTCGCCTCGCCCGATGGCGTCGTGCAGATCGGCATGGGCCACGATGCCTCCGATTGCTCCGTGTGCACCAGCTTCGGTCCGCTCCAGTTGCTCCGTCAGGACGTGCAATGCCACGCCCTCGACCCCACCTACCGCAAGCTCACACCCGAGGTGCGATCGCGGACTTCGTTCAGCTTGGATGGGTAAGGTTCATCGAAGCCCTTCGAATGTAACCAGTCGCACGCTGACTGAAAGGTTTCGAGGACGAGAACGACTGAGGGCTTACGACACGAGGTCCAGCGCTCCGCCTTCACACAGCTCAGCTTTGCCAAAGGTCTTCAGTTCATGCCCCATGGCGTTGGACACGGCCATCCACATGCGGTTGTGCGCGACTTTGTCGAGCTGAAGGGAGCGGCCCATCTTGAATCCGCAGCCGCCGCCCACCATCACGTAAGGGATGTTGTCGAGCGTGTGGTTGTTGCCCTTGCCGAGTTCGTTGGTCCAGACGAGGAGGGTGTTGTCGAGCATGTTGCCATCGCCGGAAGGCTCAGGCGTTTCGCTCAGGCGCTTCGCGAGATAAGCGAACTCGCCAGCGAACCACGTATTGATCTTCATGAGCTTCTCGTAGCTGTCTTTCTTGTCGTCGGGATCGTGCGAGAGCGAGTGATGCCCTTCCTCCACACCGAGCCAGCGCATCTGGGCCATGCCGACCGAGCGCATGTATTGCAGGGTGGCGACGCGGGCCATGTCGTTGGCGAGGGCATTCACCAGAAGGTCAATCTGGATGCGGCTGATCTGCGGCGTGTTGTCGTTCACCAATTCGATGCTCGGGTCCACCTTCGGGATCGGATGCGTCAGCTTGCCTTGCTTGTCGGCATCGGCCAGATCCTGCTCCAGTCCTCGCACGAGCGTCATGTGCTGGTCGAGCAGTGCCTTGTCGCGCGCGCTCAATCTTGACGACACTCTTCTCAAGTCATCTCGCACATCGTCGAGAATGCTCACCAGACTCTCTTTGTCCTTCATCTGGCCGTAGAGCTTCTTCAGGATCTGATGCGGATCATCAATGGGAGCGACCGGTTGATTGCCACCGGCATAGCTCATGCGCGTCCAAGGATCCGCGCGATCGGGCACCGCGACACCGAACTCCAGGGAGCCGAAGCGCGTCTTGGTCTCCGTCTTCGATTGCAGGTATTTCTTGATCTCCTGGTCGATGGAGATGCTGCTTGCCCACCCGGCGGGATTACCGCCGCCGCCCATGATGTTGCCCTTCATGAGTTCGTCGCAGGTGAGCAGGCAGCTCATGCCGCGCATGTGGCTATCGCCATCGCCACGCACCTTGTTGGCAATGCCATGCAGGACGAGAGTCTGGTTCTTGAAGGCTTCGAGGGGCTTCAAGATCGGCCCGAACTCAAACTCCGCGCCGGCCTTCTCCGGCCAGAACTCCTTCGGCAGCGTGCCATTCGGCGAGAACATGATGATCAACCGCTGACGACGCTGTGGTGCCGGTGCGCCCGTGATACTGGGCAGCCCAGACAAAAACGGCAGCGCGGCAGCGGAGATGCCGAGATCGCGAAGGAATTGACGGCGATGGAGGTGTTTCATAGGAGGGACAGGTCAGGGTTTCTATATAGAGTTCACAGAAGGCGAAGGCTCGTGCATCACTTTACCTCAGCGGCCACTGTTGCGATGTGGATGAGAAGCTTTTGGATACTGCACTGATTGGCGGAGAACTGCTTCTCCAGGTCGTCCAGCGTTTTCGGGCCGTAGGCGGGAATCTGCTGTTTCACGAAGTGGTTGAACAAGTGGCGGATGAAAGCGCGGTGGCCGCTAGGGTTGCCGGCGACGTAGTTGGCGATGTCACGTGGACCGGTGAGCTTGACGAGTTTGCCCTCGTTCGTGGTGAGTTCGCCCGCGGGGTCGACCGGCTTGTTGTTGTCCTTGGTGCGCCAGCGGCCCACGGCGTCGAAGTTCTCCAGGCTGAAGCCAAGCGGATTGATCATGCGGTGGCAGGTCATGCAGGCATCGCTGTGCGTGAGTTCGGTGATCTTCTCCCGCATCGTCAGCTTGGGATTGAAGTGGCTGTCCTCGAACACCACGGCCTTCACCGGCGGCTTCAGCGACATGCCGACGATGTTGCGCGAGAGAAACACGCCGCGATGGATGGGTGACGACTGCTTGCTGTAGGCGAGCGAGGCGAGCAGATACGGATGGGTGACGACGCCGGCGCGCTGCTTCGGATCGAAGGACACGCGCTGGAATTCCTCACCCTGCACGGGCTTGCCGTAGAATTTGCCGAGGCGGTCGTTGAGCAGGAGGTAGTCGGCCTGCATGAGTTCGCGGTAATCGGATTTCTCGCTCCACACCACGCCATCGATGAAGCGCATGAGTGACTCGCGCAGATCGGCGAGCATTTCGGCGTCGAAGCCCGGAAATATCTTCGGATCCTTGGCCGTGGACTCGGCGCGCTCGAAGTCGAGCCAGTGATGGAAGAAGCCATGCATCTTCTCTTTCGTGCGGTCGTCGGCGATCATGCGCTGCGCCTGGGCACGCACCTGATCCTGCGTGTGCAAAGCGTTCGACGCGGCGGCCTCGAGCAACTCCTTGTCGGGAACGGAGTCCCAGAGCGTGAGCGCGAGCCGCGAGGCGATGTCGTAGTCATCCGCCTTCTCGCTGCGTGCGTGTAGCTCGGGATAGAGGAACTGCGGGGACTTCACTGCCAGCAGCACCACACGCTTGAGTGCGAGTTCCGGTGTCCTGGCAGTCGAGAAATGCGTGTCCACGAGCTCGCGACGCTGCTCCGCGGTGAGTGGACGCCGAAACGCGGCGGCGGCGAACTCGGACGCGAACTCACGAATCGCAGTGGCGCGATCGAGTGGGTTGAAGGGACCGCCGCTGCCATCGCGTCGATTCCGGGCACGCTCGACATCGGTGGGCTTGAGCCGAGTAAGCGGTTCGATGTTCTCCACCACACGCTCGGCCACGGAGATGGCGGCATCGGTCACGGCCAGATCCCAGTCCTTGGAGATGGTGGTGCCGCGCTCGTAGCCGGCGCTGCGATCATCCGCCGGGAAGGGTGTGCTCACGATCATGCGCTCGGAAGGACGTGCGGTGCTGAGCACGCGCTGCGGAATGACCTCCAGCACGCCGTGCGGGGGCTTCCACCACAGTTCGATGGATGCGGTCTTCTCTTTGAACTTGAAGTGCTCCATCACCAGCCGATACGCACGTCCGCCGAGGAGGAAGATGCTCTTCCGCTCCTCGCGCACCTGCGGCCCGGCGCTGACCCAGGCATCGATCAAGGCATCACTCTCGTCGGTGTCATTGATCCACAAGCGCACGCCGTTCTCCGTCTTGACCACGAACTCATACACGCCGGTGTCGGGGGCGAATACGGCCCCCTCCCAGCGGCTGTTGAACTGATCGGGCTCCATCGTGGCCGGATCGGGCGGGCCTTCCCCAAAGTGCGCGACCACCTGCGGCTCGATGCGCTCCAGCGTTTGATTGGCGGGCTTCTTTTTGATGCCCTTCTTCGCGACCTCCACGGGCTTTCCTCCTGGCTTCGGCAGCTTGACACCGCGGTAGGTTGCTTTGAGGCCGGGCTCTCCCTTGTCGGCCACGCGGGGCTTCGGTGCTGGTTTGTTGGGATTGGCAGGCGGCGGCAGGGGAAAGCGCGCGAGCACATCCATCACGGAGTTCTGAAACTGCGGTGTCGTCAGCCGGCTCAAATCAATCGCAGGCGGATGCAGACGGTCCTGCGCAGCCGGTGAGTAAAAGGCACCGTAAATGTAAGCCGAGACATCCTTCGCATCCTGCCCCACGCAGGTGCCTTCGTTATCCTCGGGCATGTTCTTCTCAATGTAACGGGCAAGCGCCTCGATGGACTTCTCGCCGGAGAGCGGTTCGTCGTATTTTCCGTCCACACCCTGACCATCATTGCCGTGGCACTCGGCACACATCTTCTTGTAGATCGCGAGGCCGGGGTGCGGCTTGTCCGCTGCGTGCAATGCGAACGCACCGGACCAGGCGAGGCCGAGCAATGAATGCGTAAAGACGAGTCGTGGGAACAATAAGGCCATCAGGGGATTTGAGGTTTTTGGAGGGCTGGGAGTGAACCACCGGCGGGCGGGTGCTCTTTCACCCCAGGCACGACAAAAGCCCCCCCACGATCGTGTGGCAACTTTTGCCTTTGCGGCACCAGCCTGGTCATCGCAACCTGTCCAGCATGAACCCACGCCCACCGCTGCCTCCTTTCACCGAAGAAACCGCGAAATAAGAAGTCCAAATAGCCGAGGACGCCCGGAACACGCGTGATCCTGATCGCGTGGCGATGGCCTACACGGAGGACACCGGGTGGCGCAATCGCGCGGAGTTCATCAACGGTCGTGAAGAAATGCGCGCCTTTCTGCGTCGCAAGCGGGCCTGGGAACCCGACTGCCGGCTGAAGAAGACGCTGTGGGCCTTCACCGGCAATCGCATCGCGGTGCGCTTCGAATACGAGTGGCATGATGACAGCGGTCAGTGATGTCGCAGCCACGGCAACGAGAACTGTGAATTCGACGAGCACGGTTGCATGGCGAAGCGCTATGCCAGCATCAACGACCAGCCCATTCGCGAAGAAGACCGCAAGCTCCGCTAAGAACTCAGGGCCTCATGCATCCATTCGCCCCGACGGCCGGCTCTGAGCGCCCCTCGCAGCCGGCTGCTGAGAAATCCGTGTCACGCTGTCACTTTTGCCACTTCATCATCGGCAGTTCCGTGGCAAAACGGGCGGCATGATAGGGAAGAATGCGCGGGGTGTAATGCTCGGCGGGGCGGGAGGCGGGAACCTTTGCGCGGCAGGCAATCGTGGTGCCGGCGGCGGGCTCGATTTGCATGGGGGTCACAAGCGTTTGCCCGGCTTCCACATCGGTCGCACAGAGATCGACCTGCACGGCCGAGGCCGGTATGCCCGCGAGATTCACGATCACCCAGAAGCTCCAGTCAGAGCCTTCACGTTCGACGCCTACTTCTTCAAAGCGAACATACGGCCATTCCGAGGCGAGCATGTTCTGCCAGCGCAGCAGTTCCTTCGCCAGTGCGTCATCGCCATCGATGCGACGGTCAAAACCCGCAGCGGCGGGAAGATAGGCCTGCTCGACATACTCGCGCACCATGCGGTCGCTGTTGAACATGGGCGTCAGCTTGGTGAGGCTGTGCCGCACGCGCGGCAGCCAGCGGCGCGGGATATCGTGCTCGTCACGACTATAGAACATCGGTGCGATCTCGTGCTCCAGGAGATGATAAAGGTCTTGTGCGTCGAGTGCATCTCGCGCGGGATTGTCATCATCCGTGCCGCCGATCATCCAGCCGACATCCGGGGTGAAGGCTTCATCCCACCAGCCGTCCAGCGTGGAGAGATGCAGGCCGCCGTTCACCAGCGCCTTCATGCCGCTGGTGCCGCAGGCTTCACGCGGACGCGCGGGATTGTTCAGCCAAATATCCACGCCCCCCACCATCGCCTGGGCCACAACCATATCATAGTCCTCGAGGAAAACGGCACGGTGCCGCACCTCGGGCCGGCGGCAAAAGGCGACGATATCGCGCACCGAATCCTTCCCCTGCCAGTCATTTGGATGAGCCTTGCCTGCGATGACAAGCTGGATCGGACGCTCCTGATGATTGAGCAGATGGACGAGCCGCTCGACATCATGCAGCATCAGCGACGGACGTTTGTAGCCGGTGAACCGGCGGGCGAAGCCAATAGTCAGCACATTCGGATCGAGCAGGCGTGCCGCATCACGGTGCGCCCAGCCTCGCTCGCTGCAGCGCCGGTCGTAGCGCGCGCGCACTTCGGTGACGAGCTGCGCACGGGCCTCATTGCGGAAGCTCCACAGCGATTCATCGGTCATGGCGAACACACTCGCTGCCGCGCCTTCGAGATCTCGCGACCAGCCGCTGCGTCCGGCTTGATGCCAGAATTTGTCAGCAGCAGCGGAATCCCAGCTTGGCACATGCACGCCATTGGTCACATGCGTCACCGGCACCTCGTCAATCGGATGACCAGGAAACAGCGGCGCAAAGAGCGACCGGCTGACGGCACCATGCAGACGGCTCACACCGTTTACGTAGCCACACCCACGCACCGCCAGATTCGCCATGTTGAACTGCTCGTCAGCATTTGCCGGATTCAAGCGGCCGAGTGCCAGAAGCTGATCCATGCTGATGCCAGCGTCTTCAACAAGAGGTCGCGCATAATGCGCAACCAGACCGGGATCAAAAACATCGAACCCGGCTGCGACCGGCGTGTGCGTGGTGAACACATTGCCCGCGCGCGTGGCCCACAGCGCCGTATCAAAGGAGACACCGTTCCTGTGTGCATGGCTCGCCGCCCGTGCCACGACTGCGAAGGCAGCATGTCCTTCGTTCAAATGGCAGACCTTCGGCTCCAGGCCGAGCTTCTCCAGCAACTGCCAGCCCCCCACACCCAGGATCAGCTCCTGGAGGAGGCGTGTGGTGCGGTCCGCATTGTAGAGCTGCGCGGTAATGGCGCGGTCGCCCGGGCTGTTGAGCGGATCGTTGCTGTCCAGCAGGAACAGGCGCACGCCGCCCACCTGCGCCTCCCAGGTGCGCAGAATCAGCGTGCGGCCCGGCAGCGGCAGCCGCACACGCGGCCAGCGACCATCGACCCCTTTTACGGGCGAAACAGGTAGCGAACCAGGCTCATTGAACGGATACACTTCGTGCTGCAAGCCATCGCCACCGATCACCTGGCGGAAATATCCCTGCTGATAAAGCAGGCCGATGCCCACCAGCGGCACACCCAGCGCGCTCGCGCTTTTCAAGTGATCTCCCGCCAGCATGCCGAGCCCGCCGGAATAAATGGGCAGCGCCTCGCTCAGCCCGAACTCCATGCTGAAATACGCGATCGACGCCGGCGCCCAGTCGCCGCTGATCGTATCTGCAAACCAGGTTTGTTCGCCAGTGCTTCGCTCCACACGATCCATCCACTGTCGCAGGTCGTGGAGAAAGGCCTCATCTTTGACCGCCTCATCGAGCCGCTCCCGGCGCACATTCAGCAGGATCGTGACCGGATTGCGCGTGCGCTCCCACATCTCCGCATCCAGCCACGACCAAACGCGCGCCGCGGTCTGGCTGCCACTCCAGCGAAAATCAAAGGCAAGGTCGGCGAGCGGCTTCAGCGGTTCGGGAAGCTCGCGGTTAAGCGGACGGTGACGGACGGGGTTCATAGGGTCCAAAGATCAATAGGATGTGCCGGTGACTTCGTTCGCATGACTGTTGATGCGATCGATGACCTGCCCCGCTTCCGCATCATCCACGCCAAGTTCCTCCAAAGTATCCATGAGATGCTTCACGAAAGAGGCAAAGTGATGCCCGGTGATGCCGCGCCCGTGATGGATGTGCGCGATCGGAGTTCCCGAATAGCTCCCAGGTCCGCCCGTGGCCATGCTGAAGAACTCACTTTGCATGTGATGCAGCTTGCCGATGTCCGTCTGCCGAAAAAAGGGAGCCAGTTCGGGATCTGTCATCACACGGGTGTAGAAGGCGATGACGAGCGATTCGATTCCTTCCCGACCGCCCAGCTTCTCAAAAAGGGATGGTGTTGAGTTCATGCGGGCATGTGGAGCAGGTATTGCGCCTGCGCCGCAATCGAATCAGCGAACGCAAGCCAGTCGGAGCATTACGCAAGAAACGAAGTCCCGCACGCTGGCACGGAAGATTCTTCACCCGGCTCTGCCCTCCATGCCCGCAGAACCAGCCCACACGATCACCACCGCGTCCTCACTCATCTTGCTCTGCACGATCGTGGCAGGTGGCATGGCGCTGGGTTCCGTGAAGCTGCGCGGCGTCGGCCTCGGCTCGGCCGGCGTCCTGTTTGCGGGCTTGATCATCGGCAGCTTCGGCTTCGAACTGGATCACCCGGTGCTCGAGTTCCTGCGCGAGTTCGGCCTCATGCTGTTTGTCTTCACCATGGGGCTGCAGCTCGGACCCGGCTTCTTCGCATCGTTGCGGAAGGCCGGATTCAAACTGAATGCCTTCGCCGTTTGCATCGTGTTCTCGGGCTTCCTTGCCACCTGGCTTTGCGGTGCATTGCTCCATCTCCAGCCGGGAGCCCGGCTCGGTTTGTTCTCAGGAGCCAGCACAAATACACCGTCACTCGGTGCAGCTCAGCAGGCTTTGATGGCGGCCCATGCTTCGGCGGAACAGCTGTCGCTGCCGGCGCTGGCCTACTCGGCGAGTTATCCCGTCGGCATCTTCGGCATCATCGCGACGCTGCTCCTGTTGAAGCGTTTGTTTCGCATCGATCTCGACGCCGAGATGGCTGCCTTTGAAGCGGCCCAGAAGCTGGGCATCGAGCCGCTGGCGAGACTGAATGTCGTCGTGCGCAATGCAAACCTCGACGGGCTGGCGATTCGACAACTGCCGGGACGCAAGGAAACCGGTGTGATGGTTTCTCGCCTGCAAAAGTCAGGCGAAAGTAGCGTCGTGACGGCCACGGAGGAAAGCCTCGTGCATGTGGGCGACAAGCTCTTGCTTGTCGGCACAGAGGCGAACCTCGAAAGCTTCCAGCGCATCGTCGGAATGCGCAGCGAGGCGGATCTCATGAAGGCTCCTGGCTCGGTTTCGTTCCGACGGGTCGTGGTGACAAACAAGGCCGTGCTCGGCAAGAGTCTTGCCGAACTCGGCCTCGATCACGTTTATGGCGTGACCGTCACGCGCATCGTGCGGGCTGGCGTCGAGATGACCGCAGTGCCGGATGTGCGCCTTCAATTTGGCGACTTCCTGCAGATCGTGGGTGATCCCGCCGGGCTCGATCACGCAGGCGCCGCTCTCGGTAACTCGCTCAAGGCGCTGAACACCACCCAATTCATTCCCATCTTCGTCGGCCTGGCGATGGGTGTGCTCCTGGGATTGATTCCGCTCGCCGTGCCCGGCTTGGCGAGTCCGCTGCGGCTCGGTCTCGCAGGCGGACCGCTGGTGGTGGCGATCCTGCTGAGCCGCCTGGGCAAATGTGGTCCGCTGGTGTGGCACATGCCGGCGAACACCAATCTCGCGTTTCGCGAACTCGGTATCGCGTTGTTCCTTGCGTGCGTGGGACTCAGTGCCGGCCCCAAGTTCTTCGCCACGGTGATGAGCCGCGATGGCGTCATCTGGGCCCTGTCGGCAGTGGCGGTCGTGATGATGCCGCTGATGATCGCGGGCATCCTGGGTCGCCGATGGCTGAAGCTGAATTTTCTGGATTTGTGCGGCCTGCTGACCGGCAGCATGACAGACCCGCCTGCGCTGGCGTTTGCCAGCAGCCTCGCAAAATCGGACGCGCCCTCCATCGCCTACGCCACGGTCTATCCATTGACGATGCTCTGCCGCATCCTCGTCGCTCAAGTGATGGTGGTGCTGTTTCTAAGGTAACGATGCGCCTTGATAGATCGCGCCACGTTTGCAGTTTCGTTGTCCGGTTCCGCGCGTTCTCGCGGGTTGAGCCTCTCGCATGAAACTCACTCTTCTCTTCGTCCTCGTCTCCGTCAGTGCATGGCCGCTCATGGCTCAGACCAAGGCGCAAAAACAAAAAAGGAAGCCCGTCTATGAGGCGACGGTGAATCCGAAGGACGCGAAGAACACGCCAAGCACCAAACCGCCGCCGCCCGAGGACCCGATCTACCAGCAGTATCTGATTGACGAAAAAACCGCACCAAAGCCGGCAGTCGTCGACGCCAGCGAGACGAAGCTGCCGCTGGAGTTGCGGGACGGCGATCACGTCGTTTTCATCGGCAACACGCTCTTCGATCGCGGCGCGCAGTTCCCGCACTTCGAGGCGATGATGGTGAAAGCCAACGCGAACAAAAATCTCATCGTGCGCACGCTTGCGTGGGCGGCGGATGAAGTCGATCTGATGCCGCGCCCGGCGAACTTCGGCACGCTCAATCAGCATCTCACGGTGCAGAAGGCGGATGTCATCTTCGCGGCGTTCGGCTTCAATGAATCGTTCGCGGGCATCGATAAGATCGCCTCGTTCAAGCTGCGGCTGGCCGCGCTGTTGCGGGAACTGAAGACGCATGCTTACAACGGCAAAACCGCACCGCGTATCGTGCTCGTGTCGCCGACGGCGAACGAAGATGTGCCGAACATTCCAGCTGCGAAGCTGAACAACGAACGGCTGGCCGCTTACACGAAGGCGATGGCTGAGGTAGCGGCGGAGCAGAAGGTGGGATTCGCGAATGTGTTCGACGCGACCTCCGCGACGAAGGGACTCACGTTCAACGGCGTGCACTATGACGACAAAGGTTATCAGGTGATGGGCGAGGCCCTGTTCCGCGAGACATTCAGCGCCACGGCACCGGAGCCGGGCAAGGAACTCGTCGCCGCCATTGCCGACAAGAACACGCAGTTCTTCCATCGCTACCGTCCGCTCAACGGCTTCTACTACACGGGCGACCGGAACAAGGACTACGGCTACCTGGACTTCCTGCCCGCAATGCGCAGCTTCGATGTGATGGTGGCCAATCGCGATGCGCACATCTGGAGCATCGCGAACGACAAGCCCAAGCCCATCGACGACAGCAACGTCCCGCCGATGCCCGAGACGAAAGAGAGCCGCGGCGCGAACGAGTGGATGACTCCCGCAAACGAACTGGCGGCTTTCAAGATCGATCCGCGCTTCGATGTGAACTTGTTCGCCAGCGAAGAAGTGTTTCCCGAGCTGGCCAATCCGATCCAGCTTCGCTTCGACACGCGCGGGCGTTTGTGGGTGAGCACGTCGCAGGCGTATCCGCATCTCTATCCTGGGCAGGAGTCGCAGGATCGCATCCTTATTCTCGAAGACACAGACGGCGACGGCAAAGCGGACAAGTGCACCGTGTGGGCCACAGGTTTGCACATCCCGCTCGCTTTCGAGTTTGGCGATGGCGGCGTGTATGTCTCGGACGAGCCGCATCTCACCTTCCTCAAAGACACCGACGGCGATGGCAAGGCCGACTTCCGCCAGCAGGTCTTCACGGGCTTCGGCACCGAGGACTCGCATCATGCGTTGCATGACCTGGTGTGGACGCCAGATGGCGATCTCATCTTCCGCGACTCGATCTTCCTGCACTCGCAGATCGAGACCGCCTACGGCCCGCAGCGCATGGACAACTCCGGTTGGTTCCGCCTGCGCACCAGCACGATGCGGCTCACCACCTTCGGCAGCTATCCGAGCACGAACCCGTGGGGCGTGACTTTCGATGACTGGGGGCATCACGTCGCCAGTCATCCCATCTTCGCCGATGCCTTCCACGCGACGAATCCGCCCTATCCCGAGCAGCATCCCGGCGCTGGCACCATGCCGGCTTACTCAGGCACGTGCGGACAAGAGTTTGTCGATTTCGACTTCTATCCCGAGGAACTGCGCGGCGGCTTCATCAAGGCGCGCTACAAGCCGACGAACAACATTGAGATGCATCAGTGGATTGAGAAGGATGACCACTTCGAAGAGAAGAAACTCGGCGACCTCATCTTCTCCACCAACCTCAGCTTCATCCCCACCGACGTAAAGGTCGGCCCGCGCGGCGACTTCTACATCAACGATTGGTATAACCCCATCAAAGGCCATGCGCAGTATTCGCTGCGTGATCCGCGCCGCATGAAGACCAGCGGCCGCATCTGGCGCATCGTGCCCAAAGGCGCCACACTCGCCACACCACCGACCATCGCCGGAGCGCCGATCAATGATTTGCTCGAAGTGCTGAAGAGCCCGCACTACCGCTGGCGCTACCAGGCGAAGCGCGAGCTGCACGAGCGTGATGCGAATGAAGTCAAAGCGGCGCTCAATGCATGGGTGACGAAGCTAGATCCGAAAGACGCGCGCTATCGGCACCATCAAGTCGAAGCGCTGTGGACCTATCGCACGATAGACGGTGGGCTGACGGACTGGGGTCTGCTAACTCAAGTGCTCAAGTGCGATGATCATCTTGCCCGAGCGGCAGCCACGCAGATGCTTGGCGTTATCCCGTCGTGGACCACTGGACTCGAACTGAAGCAACGCGCCAACGACGAGAACCAGCTTGTCCGCCTCGAAGCCGTCATCGCCGCCAGCTACATCGGCACCAAAGATGCACTCGATGCCATCGTCGGCACCATCGACAAACCGATGGGCGATCATTTGAAATACGCGATCCGCACCTCGCTGGGCTCAGAAGCGCTCTCGAAGCATTGGAAGAACGGCGACTACCCGAAGGTCAGCGCCTTCGTCGCCGAGTTCGACAAAGGCTACAAACGCGGCCCCTTCGAGAAGGCAAAGACGCAGGAAGAGACCGACTTCGACAAACAACCCGGCGTCGCCAAGATCAGCATCGCCGCGGTGAAGGAGCGCATGCTCTTCAATATCACCGAGTTCACCGTGAAGCCTGGTCAGCCTGTGAGCCTCGCCTTTTCGAATCCCGATGCGACCGCGCACAATCTCGCCATCTGCAAGCCCGGCAGCGCCGAGGAAATTGGCATGGCCGGCAATGAGATGGCAAAGGATCCGGAGGGACTGAAGAAGGATTACATTCCCCCGACCGACAAGATCCTGTGGCATACGAAACTGCTGATGCCGAACACGGCGGAGACACTGCGTTTCACCGCGCCCAGCGTGCCGGGGGACTACCCGTATGTGTGCACCTTCCCCGGCCACTGGGTCATCATGCGGGGAGTGATGCATGTTCGATAGCCGACCGCCGCCGGACCGACGCTTGCCCGTTGTTCCCTTCCTGTCATGATCGCCAGGCCACCACATCGCGAGCTTACCATGAAACATATCGCCGCAGCTCTGTTCCTTGTCTTTGCCGTTGCCACAGCCGCACTGGCGAGACCGAATGTCGTGCTCATCCTGATCGACGATTTTGGTTACGAATGCGTGACCGCGAACGGTGGCGAGAGCTACAAGACGCCGGTGATGGATCATCTGGCCGCCACGGGTGTGCGTTTCGAGAATGTGCATGTGCAGCCGCTGTGCACGCCCACGCGCGTGGCGCTGATGACCGGCATCATCAACAAGCGCAACTACGCTCACTTCGGCCTGCTCGATCCGACGCAGAAGACCTTTGGCAATCTTTTCAAAGATGCCGGCTACGCGACCTGTGTCACCGGCAAGTGGCAGCTCAAAGGCAGCTACGAGGGCCCGGCGCACTTCGGCTTCGACGAGTATGCGCTCTGGCAGCTCACACGCCGGCCGGGCCGCTACAAAAACCCCGGCCTGGAGATCAACGGAAAAGACTTCGACTACAACAGTAACGAGTATGGCCCCGATCTCGTCAGCGACTACGCGCTCGATTTCATCCAGCGCAAGAAGGACCAGCCCTTCTTCCTCTACTACCCGATGATGCTCACGCACGGGCCGTATGATGCGACGCCGGACAGTCCCGACTATGCCGAATCCGTGAGCGGCAAGAATGAAAGGCCGCTCGGTCATTTCCCTGACATGGTCGCCTACACGGACAAGCTCATCGGCAAGCTCGTTGCAAAGCTGGAATCCCTTAAGCTGCGCGACAACACGGTGCTGCTCATCCTCGGCGACAACGGCACGGGCCGCGGCACTCCGTCCCGCTTCCAAGGCAAAGATGTGCTCGGCGGCAAGGGCACCAGCACCATGTGGGGCACCCACGTGCCGGGCATCGGCAACTGGCCGGGCCACTTCGCCACCGGCAAGGTGTGCAACGACATGATCGACGCCACGGACTTCCTGCCCACGATCTGCGAGGCCGCCGGGGTCACGGTGCCCGCGGAGTTGAAGATCGATGGCCGCAGCTTCCTGCCCCAACTGCGCGGCGAGAAGGGCACGCCACGCGATGGTCGCTACACTTGGTATAATCCCAGCGGCGGCCCCACGGCCAAATTCGAGTTCGCCCACGACCAGCAGTTCAAGTTGTATGCCGACGGCACCTTCTTCGACACGGCGAAGGATGATCTGGAAGAATCACCGCTCGCAGATGCCGCGCTCGACGAAGCCGCGAAGGCGGCGAAAGCAAAGCTCCAGGCCCTGCTCAAGCAGCACGGAGGGCCGCGTGACGACTACTTCGTGAAGCAAGGTCAGGCTTTTGGCGGCGAATCAGGCGAGGATGCGAATGGCAACAAGACGCCCAAGGAAGCTGGCACAAAGAAGGCCGCCAAACCGGCGGCTGCAGCCGACGCGGACGAACGTGTCACGCGTTTCAATCAGCGCGACGCGAATCACGATGGCAAGATCGACTTCGATGAGTTTGTTGCCTCAGCGTCAGCCAAAGATTCAGCAAAAGAGCGGTTCGCGAAGTTCGATGCGGACAAGGACGGGTTCATCACCCTCGCCGAGTTCACCAAGTCCGCAGGCAAGAACAATTAGCCAGCGGGCCGTGCGTGATGCTCGGTCATGCCTCGCCCCTTGATCGGCTGTTCTCTCCGGGGAAGCCCCCTGGCATCAGCTCGCTGGTTTTGCCAAGGCGACAACGTGTGAGACTGCCACGGCGAACAGCGTATGGTCAGGAGCCCCAATGAACGCTTCCATCTGCTCGCGCCGTCACTTCCTCCATGCCAATGGCTTTGGTCTCGGCACGCTGGCGCTTGCATCACTGCTGGAGCGTGATGGCCTGCTGGGCGCTCCCGTGAAGCCTGAGAGTTTTGGCCAGGTGCGCTACGATCTGACACCGAAGAAGCCTCATTTCGAACCCAAGGCGAAGGCGATGATATCGCTTTTCATGATGGGCGGTCCATCGCAGATGGATTTGTTCGATCCGAAGCCGATGCTGACAAAGTATGACGGCCAGAAGTTTCCCGGCGAGATCAAGTATGACAACCTCGCCCAGGCTTCATCGAAGTGTTTCGGTTCGCCCTGGAAATTTCAAAAGCACGGCCAGTGCGGCATGGAACTGAGCGAACTGCTGCCGCATCTTGCCGGAGTCGTGGATGACATCACGCTCATACGCTCGATGAGCAGCGGTGTGAGCAATCACGCGCAAGGACTGTATGCGATCAACGCCGGACGGATCACGGCAGGCCGCCCGGCGCTCGGCTCCTGGCTGACCTACGGTCTGGGCAGTGAGACGGATGAACTGCCCGCCTACATGGTGCTGTCGCACCCCGCCGGTTTGCCCACGTTTCAGGGGGAGCACTTTACCAATGGCTGGCTGCCAGCTCTTTTTCAAGGCACGGTCGTGCGCGCCACAGAGCCACGCATTTTGAATCTCGATCCTCCGGCCTCGCTCGCGGGCACGCCGCAGTCCCGCCAGCTCTCGCTGCTGAAGTCATTCAATGAAGAACACCTCGCGCAGCATCCCGGCGAACTGGATTTGCAGGCCCGCATCGCCAGCTATGAACTCGCGGCGAAAATGCAGACGGCTGCGAAAGAAGCGCTCGACATTTCGAACGAGCCTGAGCACGTGAAGAAGCTCTATGGCGTGGACAATCCGGCGACCAAAGACTACGCGACGCGCTGCATCATCGCGCGTCGTTTGATCGAGCGCGGCGTGCGTTACGTGCAAGTGTTGAACGCCGGTCAGTCATGGGACCAGCACGGCTCGCTCATCAGCGCGCTGCCAAAAAACTGCGAAGCGACCGATCAACCTAGCGCGGCGCTGATCATCGACCTCAAACAACGAGGCATGCTCGATTCCACGGTTGTGCACTGGGGCGGAGAAATGGGTCGCTTGCCTGTGCTGCAAAACGACGCCGGACGTGAGAAGTGGGGCCGCGACCACAACACCTTTGGCTTCAGCCAATGGGTGGCCGGTGGTGGTTTCAAGCGCGGCTACGTGCATGGCGAAACAGACGAGTGGAGCCACCACGCCGTGATCGATCCCGTGAAGCACTATGACTGGCATGCGACGCTGCTGCATGTGTTCGGCCTCGATCACAGCAAGCTCACTTACAAGCGCAACGGCCTGGCGGCTTCACTCACGGATAACCAGGGTGCAGCGGTGGTGGAGAAGCTGCTAAGTTAAGGCTCCAAACACCCGAATTACCACCCCGCCCGCACGCACGCACCTGTCTGCGTGAGATCATGTCGCGCACCACTGGAGCTTCCTTCCAATTTCGCAGCCGGTGCCGTCATCCCAAACTCCAAATGCCTTCCGATCGCCCTGAAAAAATCTTCACCCAGTGGCGGGACGTCATCCAGACTGGGGTCGGCGGTGACGCTTGGGAATTGCTGAGTCTCAGAAAGCGCCAACTCAACATGCAACAAGGAATTGCTTCCCGGAGATGGCCTCACAGACGGCCTTCGTTGACACGGTGGATCACGGCGCTGTTTCTTGCTGCCAGCCTGGTGGCACAGAGTAACGGCGTGGAACCAAGGGCGGACCTGATGTCGGGATTGATCGCGCACTGGAAGGCTGATGGTGATGCGAATGATGCCGTGGGCGCGCTGCATGGGAAGATGTGGATGGCGGAGTTCGCTCCGGGCGAGCAGGGACAGGCGTTTGACTTTGCGGCACCCTCTCGCACGGCGGTGATCATTGGAGAGCCTGCGCTCAACGAGAACTATCCGGCGTTGACCATCGCGGCATGGGTGAATGCCCGTTCTCATGGACGTTCCCTCCACAAGGACAAGGGGCGAACGGTGATCTCACGCACTGAGGATGGCGGCTTTGCGCTGCGTGTGAAGGAAGGTATCATCGAGCTGGACCTGCACACCGAGGCGGAGGACCGGAGCACACAGTGGCTGCTGTTTCCTGGAGCGAAGGTGCCATTGCACACCTGGGTGCTGATCGTCGCGACCTACGATGGCCAAGCCGCCCGAGCTTACCTGGATGGCACGGCCCTGCCACGCTCTCTGCCTGTCACCGGCAACATCAAGAAGACTACACTGCCGTCGGCTCGATTGATGATCGGCAATGAGCCGGGCACCAACCCTTTGAATGTCCACCAGCAAACCGATCCCGAGGGTATTGGCTGGCATGGGCGGCTGGACGATATCCGCGTCTATAATCGTGCTCTAAGTGCGGCGGAAGTGATGGCGCTCTACGAACTCACCAAGCCCGCCGTCGCCTACACTCCCCCTCCCACGCCGCCTCCGCGCCATCCGCCGCCGCCGCGCCCTCCGCCCACGACGAAAGAGTGGCTGCGCTCGCTGGTGAGCAGTGCGGCTGCGGGCCGGAATCTCGATCCGTTGTTCTACTTTCTCTGCGTGTGGTTCGTCGCCTTGCTCATCGGGAAAGGAGCGTGGAGATCGTTCCTCGGCACCGGTGTCATCCTCGCCATCGTGTGGATGATGTCCCGGCTGATGGGGTGGTCGTTTATGTTCAACTGGGGTGCGCCAATCACCATGAAGGCCCACGGCATGATGCTCGCCATGGGCTACGGCGTCTGGCTGGCGGTGAGTGGCGTCTGGAGGCGTCAGCATGGTGGTGTGACAGTGGATCAGCGCGCATCCAAACCTCGTGCCAAGGGAAGGCTGTGGCAGATGCTATGGGGTGGCATTATCGCGTGTCTGATTGTCAGCATCGTGGTTGTGTTGTCAGACATCAGCTTCATCGGAATGGGGCCGTTTGGATTGACACTCTTCGCTATTGTGGGCTTGCCTCACGTGGCATTCGTCGGTGCCATCGGCGGAGCCGTCGCCCACGATTGCCTCGCGCCCAATACGCCCGCCGTGCTGGAACTGATCACTGCCATCTCGATGGTGCTCGCGTTGCTCTGCGTGGGACTGATCACCCTCTTCGCCGAGGCGTAGTGTCGTCTTTCTTGTCCCTTTGGTTCTTTATCGATGATCGATGATCCTTTCTGTCGCGCTTTCTCGCATGTGCTGGTTGTATGAGCATTACCATGTCACCGCCTCCGCCCCCCGATCGTGCCGAGGGCATCTTGATCGATGCGTTGGATCGTGGGATTGCGGAGCGCGAGGCGTTTCTCCTTTCCGCCTGTGGTGAGGATGCAGTGCTGCTGGCCGAGGTGCGGGCATTGCTGGCGGCGCACGAGGCGATGCCGTCGGGCTTCCTGGCCGAGCCTGCGGTAAAGGATCTTTCTCGCAGTGTTCTCGATGTGACTGTCAGGCATGCGGCGCTCACGGGGCCGGTGACCGCCGCCAGCGAGCGCGAAGGCGAGTGTATCGGGCGCTACAAGCTGCTGCAGCAGATCGGCGAGGGCGGATTCGGCACGGTGTGGATGGCGGAGCAGACGGAGCCGGTGACGCGGCGCGTGGCGCTGAAGATCATCAAGCTCGGCATGGACACGCGCGAGGTCATCGCGCGTTTCGAGCAGGAGCGGCAGGCGCTGGCGATGATGGACCACCCGAATATTGCCAAGGTGTTCGACGCGGGCGCGACGGACAAGGGGCGGCCGTTCTTCGTCATGGAGTTGGTGAAGGGAATGCCCATCACGCAATACTGCGACGAGGCCGGACTTGGCACGCGCGAGCGGCTCGCGCTGTTTGGCGACGTGTGCGCGGCGATCAATCACGCGCATCAGAAAGGGATCATCCACCGCGACATCAAGCCGTCGAACGTCATGGTCACGCTCCATGGCGACAAGCCGGTGGTGAAGGTCATCGACTTCGGCATTGCCAAGGCCACGCAGGGCAAGCTCACCGACAAGACCCTCTTCACCCGCTTCGACCAGTTCGTCGGCACGCCCGTTTACATGAGCCCGGAGCAAGCGAGCATGAGCGGCTTGGACATCGACACGCGCAGCGACATCTACGCGCTGGGCATCCTGCTTTACGAACTGTTGGTGGGCAAACCGCCCTTCGACGGCAAGTCGCTGCTCTCCGCCGGCTACGAGGAAATGCGCCGCATCATCCGCGAGGTGGAACCGCCCAAGCCCTCGTCGCGGCTGAGCACGGTAACGGCGGAGGAGCGCAGCACGCTGGCCAAGGCGCGGCAGATCGCGCCGGAGAAGCTCAGCCGACTGGTGGAACCGGATCTCGATTGGATCGTGATGAAGGCCATCGAGAAGGACCGCTCGCGCCGTTACGAGACGGCGAACGCCTTCGCGCAGGACATCGTGCGCTTCCTGGCGGATGAGCCAGTGAGCGCCACACCGCCGAGCGCGGGCTATCGATTCGGCAAATGGGTGCGGCGTAACAAAGCGACCTTCGCGGCCGGTTCGGCCATCGCGGCGTCACTCATCATCGGCCTGAGCGTTTCGACGTGGTTGTTCTTCAAAGAGAAATCAGCGCACACTCGCGCGGTGACGGCGGAGACACAGACTCAGCAGGCTTTGGTGGAATCGAACGTGCAAAGAGACAAAGCGGAGTCCGCGCAAAGCAAGGCTGAGAAGCAGCTCTACATCGCGGACATGAATCTGGCGCAACGGGCTTGGGACGAAGCCCATGTGAGCCGGGTTGAAGAACTCCTCGCCGCCCACCGCCCGCAACCGGGCGGACCGGACTTGCGCAGTTTTGAGTGGTATTATCTGGAGCATCTTTGCAATACGGAACTGCTCACGCTGAGAGGTCCAGTCACAGAGGTCACGAGCGTGGCCTTCAGCCCGGATGGAAGACGGCTCGTGTCGGCTGGCCCCAACAATAGCGGATCCCATCAACTAGATGTATGGGACTCCACGAGTGGTCAGATGCTGCTGAAGCTGACGGGTCACAAAGGCTCGGTCCTGAGCGTGGCGTTCAGCCCCGACGGAAGTCGGTTGGCTTCGGGCAGCGCGGATAAGACGGTCTGGCTGTGGGACGTCACAAGTGGCAAGACCCTGTTTAAGCTGGCAGGCCACGCGAAGTCCGTCGCGAGCGTGGCCTTCAGCCCGGATGGAAAACGGCTGGCCTCGGCAAGCGACGATAGGACGGTGAAAATATGGGACATCACGAGCGGTCAGGAAATCCTCACGTTCAAAAGACACACGGCTTCGGTCCGCAGCGTGGCATTCAGTCACGACGGGAAGCGGGTGGTAACGGCTGAAAATGAATTTGAGAAGCCGGGAGAGGTGAAGATTTGGGACTCTACGAACGGTCAGGAGATTTTCACACTCAGAGGGCATACCGGCGGAGTCTGGAGCGTGGCCTTCAGCCCGGATGGGAAATGGCTCGCTACGGGAAGCGGGGACAAGGTGAAGATTTGGGATGCCACGAACGGTCAGGAGATTTTCACGCTCAAAGGCCATACCGGCATAGTCACAAACGTAGCCTTCAGCCCGGACGGGAAACGGCTCGCCTCAGGAAGCGGAGACTCGACGGTGAAGGTGTGGGACACCACCAGCGGTCAGGAGATGCGCACCTTTAAAGGGCATACCAACGGAGTGAGGAGCGTGGTGTTCAGCCCGGATGGAAAACGGATCGTCTCCGGAAGTTCCGACAAAACAGTCAAGATCTGGGACGCCACGACCGATCCAGGAGTGCTTTCCTTGAAGGCGCATGCGGGCACCATCCATGACGTGGCGTTTAGCCCGGATGGGACACGACTGGCTTCGGCAAGCTCGGACCAAACGATCAAAGTCTGGGACACTGGAAGCCATGAGGCGGTGCTGGTCTTGAAAGGGCACATCGCCCAGGTCAGAAGGCTGGCCTTCAGCCCGGACGGGAAACGGCTGGTTTCGGCGGCCAACGAAGCTGGCGAAGCGGGAGAGGTCAAACTATGGGACGCCACCAGCGGGCGAGAGATGTTTACATTCAAAGGTGATCCTCGCGGTGGCCGTATTGACATCGACGTGGCTTTCAGCCCGGATGGAAAACGCGTGGTGGTGGCAAATTTCGATGCTGTGGTGGCGTGGGACGCCGTTAGCGGTCAGGAGGTCCTCACGCTCAAAGCATCACGGGCCCATTGCCCCGTGTTCAGCCCAGACGGCAGGCGTCTGGCCGCGGCTGAATTCTACCGAGTGACAGGCAATGATCAGGTGAAGATCTGGGATGCCACCACAGGTCAGGAGATCATGAGTTTGAATGATTTCTCGCAGCAAATCTCCAGACTGGCGTTTAGTCCGGATGGGAAACGGCTGGCCGCCGCTGCACGCAAAAACGTGATGGTGTGGGACACCCTGAATGGCCAGGAGATACCCGAGTTCAAAGGGCATGCCAACCCAGCCAAGAACCTGGCGTTCAGCCCCGATGGGAAGCGGTTGGCCTCTGCGAGCGCAAATGGGGAGATCAAGGTGTGGGACGCCGTCAGCGGTCAGGAGATGCTCACACTCAGCGGAGGCACGACGCTGGCCTTCAGCCCGGATGGCAAGCGGCTGGCCTCTGCAGGCGATGATCAGACGGTGAGGTTTTGGGGCACCATCAGCGGTCCGGAACCGCTGGTGTTGCCCGGCGGAGGAAGCTCACTGGCGTTCAGCCGGGACGGGAAACAGCTCACCTCGGCAAGCCCAGATCAGACAATCAAGCTGTGGGACATCGCGACCGCCAAGGACACGCTCACTTGGAAGGCACCTGCTGGCCGCTACAACCTCACAATGCTCAACCCGGACGGCAAACGGCTGGCAACGGCGAGCGCCAATGATCCATCGCGCAACTACACCGAGGTCAAGGTCTGGGACAGCACGAACGGTCAGGAACTGCTCGCGGTCCACGACCACAACCCTCCAGTCAACAGCTTGGCGTTGAGCCCGGATGGAAAACGGCTCGCCACGGGACTCGCGGATGGAACGGTCAAAGTATGGGATGCCATGACTGGTCGGGAACCGCTCTTGTTTAAAGCCTATCCAGGGCGGGTCAACAGCTTGGCGTTCAGCCCGGACGGGAAACGGCTCGCCTCCGGGAGCAAAGGCAGCCTCGATGGAACAGTGAAACTCTGGGACGCCACCAACGGTGAGAAGTTGCTCACGCTCGCAGGCCACGCCTACGGAGTCACTCACGTCGTATTTAGCGCGGATGGGAAACGACTCGCTTCGGTAAACGACGATTATCGCGATCCTGGGGAGATCAAGGTCTGGGACGCCACCAGTGGTCAAGAGATCCGCACCCTCAAAGGATTCGCGAGCGGATTCTACGGTGTGGTGGCGCTCAGCCCGGACGGGAAAAAGCTCGCCACGGTGAACACATGGGGTTCCGATAACAAGGTGAAGCTTTGGGACGTCACCAGCGGCCAGGAGCTGGTTGCACTGAAAGGTCCTATCGACAAGATCCTCAGCCTGGAGTTCAGCCCGGATGGGACACGGCTGGCCGCAGGTGGCGTCAAGGAAGTGGAGGTCTGGGACATCACGAAAGCTCAGGAGGGCAGCAGTTCCGTTTCCGGCAGGGCCGTCGTGGAAATCGGAAACCCACAGGATGAAACAAAGATCTCAGTAATGACCTCAGTCGAAGCACCGCCAAAGGTCAAGGATCCTGAGCCAGCCCCAACGCCCCCGGTTCCCACCGGCCAAAACAAGAACAAACTGCCACCGGAACTGTCCCAGCGTATTAATAAAGCCTTTGGGAAACTCTCGCCCGAGGCGAGAAACGCATTCATTTCAGCCTTGAGGGAATCCCGCGACAAAATGGCGGACGTCACAGACGAAGAGCGCTCTGCCTTCGTGGAAAAATTGCTGAACAGGATTGAAGCTGAGGATCAGGCGAAGAAGCCCA
>WBZU01000984.1_pt1 | contig 22776 bp, 19 predicted proteins | sample 5204311 | NCBI WGS metagenome assembly WBZU01 (sample SAMN12344359, study PRJNA552823) | activated sludge metagenome | biome: Activated sludge suspended growth; feature: Nitrification reactor; material: Wastewater; isolation source: activated sludge from nitrification reactor of wastewater... | reverse complement strand
AAATTCACCCGGCGATGTATTAGTAAATCCCGAAAAGGAGTACTCAATACTTAATCTTGGACCAACACACCCTGCAACCCATGGCATTTTTCAGAATGTACTGAAAATGGATGGAGAAATTATAGTCGAAGCTACGCCTACAATCGGTTACATTCACCGAGCTTTCGAAAAGCTTGCTGAACGTCGACCCTACAATCAAATTACTCCCATTACCGATCGTTTAAATTACTGCTCTTCTCCAATTAATAATATGGGATGGCACATGACGGTTGAAAAACTTATAAAAGCTGAAATCCCTAAGCGTGTTGAATACATGCGAGTAATTATTATGGAACTTTCACGTATCGCCGACCATCTTGTTTGTAATTCGGTTATTGGAGTTGATACAGGAGCCATGACAGGTTTTTTACACGTGTTTCAATTTCGTGAAAAAATTTACGAAATATTTGAAGAAATATGCGGTGCACGTCTTACAACAAATATTGGGCGAATTGGGGGATTTGAGAGAGATTTTCCAGCAGCTGCTTGGGCAAAGTTGGATAAATTTTTAACTGAATTTCCTGTTGGATTGCGTGAATGGGAAAAGCTCATTATGCGCAATCGTATATTTTTGGACCGCACTATAAATTGTGGACCAATTTCAGCCGATAAGGCATTATCTTATAGCTTTACCGGACCAAATTTGCGCGCTGCAGGCGTTGATTATGACGTTCGAGTGGCTACGCCATATTCATCGTATCAAGATTTTGATTTCTCTATCCCGGTTGGAACACAAGGCGATACTTACGATAGGTTCATGGTTCGTGAAGAAGAAATGTGGCAAAGTATCAGCATTATCAAACAAGCATTGCAAAAAATGCCAGCAGGTAACGCCTATTTTGGGGATGTTCCCGATTTTTATTTGCCACCTAAGGAGGAAGTTTATAATAATATGGAAGCACTCATTTATCACTTCAAAATTGTGATGGGTGAAACTGCTATTCCTGCCGGAGAAGTATACCATTGTGTAGAAGGAGGAAATGGAGAATTAGGTTTTTATTTGATCAGTGATGGTGGACGAACACCGTATCGTTTGCACTTCAGAAGACCTTGTTTTATTTATTATCAGGCTTATCCCGAAATGATTAAAGGAGCTATGCTTAGCGATGCCATACTAACAATGAGTAGTATGAATGTTATTGCAGGTGAACTCGATGCTTAATTAAGAACTCTGAAACATGAACAGCATAAAATTTTCTGAACAAACTCAAGCCGTAGCTGATAAAATTATTGCACGTTATCCGGCCGATCGTAAAAAATCAGCACTCATTCCTTTGTTACATTTAGCTCAGGCTGAATTTGATGGTTGGTTAAGTCCAGCAACCATGGATTATGTTGCAGGTATATTAGGTATTTTGCCTATTGAAGTATATGAAGTTGCATCTTTTTACAGCATGTTTAATTTAAAACCTGTAGGCAAATGTTTGCTAGAAGTTTGCCGCACAGCACCTTGTTGGTTGCGCGGAGCTGACGAGTTAGTTGAACACTTAGAAAGGAAATTAAAAATTAAAGTTGGTGAAACTACACCGGATGGCATGTTTACTCTGAAAACAGTTGAGTGCCTAGGCTCATGTGGTACTGCACCTATGTTACAATGCGGTGCCGATTTTTTCGAAAACTTGACTTCCGAAAAGGCAGATAATTTGGTTGAAAAATTACGAACTTTAAATCAACGAAGCGCTTATACAAAGGGCTTTGGGATAGAAATTTAATAACACGAAAGAGAATTATTTTCGAATACATATAAGAATGGGAAGAAAATTATTGTTAGAACACGATGGTGTAAAAGGTATTGAAACACTCGAAGTGTACCGTTCAATGGGTGGTTATTCCACCGTAGAAAAGGCTATCAAAACCATGTCTCCGGATGAGGTAATGGAGGAAGTCAAAAAGTCGGGTTTGCGTGGTAGGGGCGGTGCTGGTTTTCCTGCTGGAATGAAATGGAGTTTTCTTGATCGAAAATCAAGCAAACCAAGGTACTTGGTATGTAATGCGGATGAAAGTGAACCCGGAACTTTTAAGGATCGATACCTCATGGAAAAGCACCCTCACCTTTTCATTGAAGGGATGATCGCATCAAGTTATGCATTGGGTGCCAATACTTCTTTCATATACATTCGCGGTGAATACTATTACGTAATGCGCGTACTCGAACGTGCTATTGAAGAGGCTTATGCAGCAGGGTGGTTAGGAAAAAACATACTTGGGTCTGATTATTCACTTGACTTGCATGTTCACATAGGTGCAGGTGCCTATATTTGTGGCGAAGAAACTGCCTTACTTGAATCTCTTGAAGGAAAACGAGGCAATCCTCGTATGAAACCACCATTCCCGGCTATTGCAGGTTTGTACGCTAGCCCTACGGTAGTTAATAATGTCGAAACAATTGCTTCAGTGGTGCCAATTTTGAAAATGGGTGGCGACGAATATGCCAAAATAGGTATAGGGAGAAGTACAGGAACAAAATTAATATCTGCCAGCGGAAATATTAACAAGCGCGGAGTGTATGAAATTGAATTGGGTTTGCCAGTTGAAGAGTTCATTTTTAGTGATGAGTATTGCGGTGGAATACCCAATGGAAAAAAAATGAAAGCCTGTGTTCCAGGGGGTTCTTCAGTTCCTATTTTACCTACTGAGTTGATTTTAAAAACTGCTAACGGTGAACCTCGCTTAATGAGCTACGAATCATTAAGTGATGGAGGATTTGTAAGCGGTTCAATGCTAGGCTCTGGAGGTTTTATTGTATATGATGAAGATGCTTCAATACCACATGGATTATACACGTTTGCACGCTTTTATCACCACGAAAGTTGTGGACAATGTAGTCCATGTCGAGAAGGAACAGGTTGGCTCGAAAAGGTACTACACCGCATAATTCATGGTCATGGTAAAATGAGCGATATTGATTTATTAGTCGATGTGGCTAAAAAAATTGAAGGAAATACAATTTGTCCTTTAGGCGATGCTGCTGCATGGCCTATTGCTAGTGCAATTCGTCACTTTAGATCTGAATTCGAATGGTATATCGCTAATCCAGATAAGGTAAAACGACTCATTAACGGCAAATATCCAGCAGGTAAAAGTTTAGTTGCTTAATTGTTTAAAACTTAAAACCTACAGTTGTAAGTAAAGCACCTGATTGAATTTTATTGCTGCTTTCATTAACAAAACCTGCATCGTACATATAATACCGTTCTTTACTTTGCGTGAGTTGATAGGCTACGTCAAGGTAAAATACTTCAAGCTTATATCCAAAGCCAATAGAATAAGTACTTCTACTACCATTGTTTATTTTATCCTTATACGGACTTCCATAAAAGGAATATCCAGCCCGAATGCTAAAGGGCTCAAATCGCCATTCGGTTCCAATTCGAAGGTTTGAAGCAGCTGTGTATTCTGTTTGAATGCTTTTGTTAGCATCTCTAAACTCATCATTATTGGAATTTAATCGTGCCTGTGAATAATTCACATATTCGTAATCGGCACTAATTAGGCCGCGCTTATTAAGTAAAAATCCAATGCTTGCAATAGCTCTAAAGGGTGTTGATAAACTATACTCAAACAATCCTTCCGGTGATGAATAAGTAAGTGTGCGACCGTTAGGATAATAGCCGGTTGAATCTGGGGTTTCGAAATACGTATAAGTTGCGGTAATGCTATCGCTATACGCGTCTGTCATAGAATAAAAGTAGGTAGGGCTGTGTACAGCAGCACCAATTTTTAACCAATCAAAAACAGAATAGATAGCACCTGCTTTTAAATTTACACCTCTACCACTAGTGCTGTATTTCTCATCTAAAACAAATTTTTTTAAATCCATTTTGTAAAGGGCAACATAATTTCCTGTTTTCCCGGTATCGTTATCACTCTCTTCATAGCGAGAACTTTCTTCGTATTTTATTTTATCAAATCCGATACTCGCCCCAAGGTATAACTTGTTATTGTAATTAGCTCCAAAGGAAAGCGCTGTTTCTCCCATTGCTCCCGATTGCTCTATTGATTTTTTATGGGTAGATGAGCTGAAATTAGTATTTGCGAAATAGCTGTTTGTTTCTCCAGGAATAGTATCAATTAAATAGGTTTGATAGGCTAAATCATTCCCAAATAAATTTAAACTTAAAGGATTGTTTCCATTCGCCTCTGCAACATATTGTTTCAATAATGATGAACCTTTCGTATTGCTTTCAATAAAAATTCGGTTGTGAAAATTGTTCTGTCGATTATAGGAAATCCCAAAACTAAAACTCTTCCATTCCTTGTTACCATCATTTTTTGCTTTAGGTATGTTGATAATAAAGGCGGCATTTCCAAAATTGAAATTCAATTTAGCATCTCTATTGGTTGCACCATTATATGTGCTGGTGGTGTTACCATTATAGAAGGTTGGAGTAAAAGTTAAATCAGATTTTCTATACATTCCTATTCCTGCGGGATTTGAGCTTAAAGTGCTCGCATCAGCACCAAATGCACCAAATGCACCACCCACTCCTACATATCGCGCGGTTCCGCCATAAGTAATTTGCGAATACCGAAGGGCATCGACCTGATTTTGCGCTAGCGTGTTTAGACACAAAGCAGTAGCCATACTCATTAATAAAACAAGTTTTTTCATTTCTACGAATTAAGTTGTATACAATTATCTTCTGCGACCTCCACCGTTTGAATTATTCTCTCGCTGCGACGGGGTGTTTTGCTGCATTCTTGGACTTTCCTGACGTGGTTGCTCATAGTTAGGTCTTTCCTGACGCGGCTGCTCATAGTTAGGTCTTTCCTGACGTGGTTGCTGATACGAATTGTTTTTGTTTATACGATCTTGTCGAGGAGCACTTTCAACAGTGTTTCTTCTTGGTCGACCTTCATTTTGTGTGGGGTTGGGTCGAACATTTATAGGAGTTTCTTCATTTTGTTTTGGTATAGATTGATTCCTAATAGGCTCTGTTCTTGGTCTTCCAATGTTTTCATTTCGCGGATTAGCAGGAGCGTCGTCTGTATTTGTTCTAGGTGTATTGGTAGAGTTCCAATTTGAATTTGGTCTACCTCCTCCATTGGATGGATTAGGACGAACCGGTTCATTAACGTCATTCGTTGAATTATTTGAATGATTAGGTCTTCCTGTTCCATTTAATGGTTCTGATGTATTTCCTCGCACAGGAACATCATCATTTTTAGTTGTCCATTTTGGCTTACCGGTTGTAGAATTTGTTGCATTACTCCCTTTAACAGGCAAATCGCTTGCAGGGTTCGTTGTTGAAGAATTGTTTGGTCTACCCGTATTTGCAGGTGCTGTTGTATTGGATTTGCCAGGAATATCAGAGGTGTTTAAATCGTTACCTTTAGTATTTGGTCGACCACTGTTAATAGTTTCTGAACTAATTCCATTTTTTACAGGTCTCCCTTCATCAACAGAGGGTTTAATATCATTAACTTTTCCTCGGTCAACAAGCACAGCTTTTTCATATTTTTCTCCAAATGTACTATAGTCATGCCCTCTTCCATGAGTCCCTGTACCGTTAGTTGCTGTTGAGTTACGTGGACCATAATAAGTATTTTTATTTTCAAAACTATTGTAATAATAATTGGTGCCATTGTAAGCATTTGTAAACCCATCATAATAACCATTCCAATATCCGTTTGCGTATCCTTGGTTATACCCGTTCCAATATCCACCATATCCATAACCAAAGCCATATGGGTTATAACTGTAACCATACCAAGGATCAGAAAAACCCCAAGTAGAATAACCATAATAACCATAGGGTCTCCAAGGATTATATCCCCAATTACTTCCTATGACAATTGTCGTATTAGGACTCCAAAAATTATAACTGGTATAAATGCTTGTACCCCAGCAAGAAGGTTGGTAATTGTAATAGTACATATCGGTGTAAAACGGATCGTAATAGCCCCAATAGCTTGAAGGTCGGTGAAATCTGCGTAGTCTAGAAGCATAAGCATAATCGTAATAATCATCGCTTGAATAATCGTCGTTATAGTAATTATTCGTAACGTAAGTATTCCCGTTAGCATCCGTTTCTTTACTGCTTGTTGAATTGCTGGTTGAAACGCCGTTGGGGTCATAATAATCATCGGCAGCAACTTCCGAATTAGATGGTTGTGTGTTTTCGGAAGAGGTATAGTTATCGGGATTCGTTTTCTTATTTCTATTCTTTTCAGCAGCAGCATCAAGAATAGCTTTTTTATCTTCGATTTCTTTTTTTGCATCCTGAGATGAATAATAAACATCATCTGTAGTGTTTTTAACCGATTGATTGGTTGAACTACATGCGCTGGCAAATACTATACTTGACAGCAATAAATAGAGGGTAGTTTTCATGTTTATTAGATTGTAATTATTATATTGACTCTGAATATTGGCAATGGTTTAAATTTTTACTTTTGCCGTTCATTCTTCAATGCCGAGTAAAATTACAATAAGTATACCAAAACCAAAAGTTAAAAAATGAGCAAGGAATTTTCAACGCGTAAAGAGAACTATTCGCAGTGGTACAATGAGTTAGTGGTAAAGGCCGATTTGGCTGAAAATTCAGCAGTAAGAGGTTGTATGGTTATTAAGCCGTATGGGTTTTCTATTTGGGAAAAAATGCAAGCAGCCCTTGATAAGATGTTCAAAGATACCGGTCACCAAAATGCATATTTTCCGTTGTTTATTCCCAAATCATTTTTTTCGAAGGAAGCAAGCCATGTTGAAGGATTTGCCAAAGAGTGCGCGGTAGTTACACATTATCGTTTGAAAAATGGTGAAAATGGAGAAATTGTTGTTGATGAAACTGCTAAATTAGAAGAAGAGCTGATTATTCGTCCAACATCAGAGACCATTATTTGGAACACTTATAGAGGTTGGATACAGTCGTATCGAGATTTGCCCTTGTTGATTAATCAATGGGCGAATGTTGTAAGATGGGAGATGCGCACCCGCTTGTTTTTGCGAACTGCCGAATTTTTATGGCAGGAAGGTCATACAGCGCATGCAACTGCAGAAGAGGCCATAGTTGAAACAAAGCAAATGCTTGACATTTATGCCGACTTTGCAGAACAATGGATGGCGATACCCGTTATTAAAGGAATAAAAACAGAGAATGAACGATTTGCAGGTGCACTAGAAACCTATTGTATTGAAGCGTTAATGCAGGACGGGAAAGCACTACAGGCAGGAACTTCTCACTTCTTAGGTCAAAATTTTGCTAAAGCATTTGATGTGAAATTCACTGGGAAGGATGGAAAATTGGATTATGTGTGGGCCACTTCATGGGGTGTTTCGACCCGATTGATGGGAGCATTAATTATGTGCCATAGCGATGATCAGGGATTGGTATTACCGCCTAAATTAGCACCTACACAAGTTGTAATTGTTCCTATTTACAAAGGGGAAGAGCAATTGGCACAAATAAGCGAAGTAGCAACAAAAATTAAAAAGGAATTAGAATCAAGAAATATTCGAGTAAAATACGATGACAGAGATACGCAACGTCCGGGCTGGAAATTTGCCGAATATGAATTTAAAGGTGTACCTATTCGTATTGCAATAGGAGCAAGGGATTTGGAAAATGGTACTGTAGAAGTTGCCCGAAGAGACACAAAGGAAAAGGAAACCTTACAGCAAGCAGATTTAGTAAATAAACTAGAACATTTACTAACCCAAATTCAAAACAATTTGTATCAAAAGGCTCTTGATTATCGTGATTCGATGATAAGTTACGTTAACACATATACAGAATTTAAAGAAGTACTCGAAACTAAAGGAGGTTTTGTATTTGCTCACTGGGACGGGACCGTTGAAACAGAATTAAAAATTAAAGAAGAAACCAAGGCTACTATACGTTGCATACCTGTTGATAATCCATTGGAAGCTGGAATTTGCATTTATTCAGGTAAAGCATCTAAGCAAAGAGTATTGTTTGCAAAAGCATATTGATTTGGATGAAAATGTTTGATTTTTAATGGATAAAACTTAATTTTACTTAATTCGGATTTAAAATAAGAATGTACTATGAAAAAAATTTACACATTGTTGTTTGCGATTATCTTTTTAAGCTTTCATAATTGTAGCGCTCAACAGATACTATCTGCTGCAAATTCTAACACATTTTCAAAACCAAATGTTGTTGCCAGCGACAAGGTAATTAAGAGAACTTGTGGAACCATGGAGAGTTTAAATCATCAATTAGCCAATGATCCATCCTTGAAACAACGCATGGAACTAATTGAGTTGGAAACCCAACAACGAATTCATGCAATGAACAACCAATCAGCCGATAAGGTCTCAACCATTCACAAAATTGCAGTGGTGGTGCATGTAGTATACAGCAATGCTTCCGAAAATCTAAGTGATGCACAAATTTATTCGCAAATAGCCGCATTGAATCAAGATTTTAGAAAGCAGAATACAGATGTTAGTTCAGCTCCTTCACCATTTAACTCAATTGCTGCAGATGCGGAAATTGAGTTTTGTTTGGCAAGTGTAGATCCCAACGGAAATGCAACCAACGGCATTACACGTACAGCAACAAATAACACTTTGGGCTTTTCAAATACTGCCAATGATGTAAAATCGAATTCAACCGGAGGGAAATCACCTTGGAACACTGCACAGTATTTAAACATGTGGGTATGCAATTTACAAGGTAGCCTACTTGGATATGGTCAATTTCCCGGTGGCTCAGCTGCAACCGATGGTGTTGTTATGGATTATGCCTATTTTGGAAAGGGAGGAACAGCTACTGCACCTTTCGATTTAGGGCGGACTGCAACTCACGAAGTAGGACATTGGTTAAATTTGAAACATATTTGGGGCGATGCAACATGTGGAGATGATTTGGTGAATGATACTCCCCCTGCACAACAGGCTAACTATGGTTGTAAAACCCATCCACATCGTCAAGGAGTTTGTCCCGGAAATACTGCCGGTGAAATGTTTATGAATTTTATGGATTATGTCGACGATAACTGTATGGTAATGTTTACTGAAGGACAGAAGACACGAATGGTTGCTACGCTTACAGGTACTAGAGCAAGTTTATTGACGAACACGAATGTGACCTGCACATTACCTTCACCAACAATTGCATGCGACACCCTTGCAAATTACACCGCTGCGCATACGTTGGTAAATTATAGACCAGCAGATGTAGGACAGCCGGGCAGCGGTTTCATTGCAGGAACCAATGATTTTGGAGACAAGGGTTTTTCTGAAAAATTTAATCCTTTGCAAGCGCAACAAAAGATTTATGGTGTACAATTAAAGTTTGCTAGAGCATATGGTTTTGCATCGAGTACTTTTAATATAAAGGTTTGGAAAGCTGACTTTGCAGGTGGTAAGCCTGGAACTGTAATGGCAAGTGTTCCGATTAGCCTGAGCCAAGTCGTTACGGATATTAATACGAATCAATTTACTACAGTTAATTTTAGCACACCATTAACTGTTTCTTCTTCTTTTTATGTAGGATTTGAATTTGATCCACTTGTTGTCGACACCATTTCTATTTTTACTACTGTTGAAGGTCAAACTAGTATAGGCAAGGCATATGAAAAATTGAGTAACAATGTATGGGTGCCCTTCACGGATTCAATTAACTCTTGGGGACTATCTGTTGCATTAGCCGTAAAACCTATTGTTTGTATTAATTATACAGGTGTCGACAATCGCGAAGTAGTATCTGATGGCGTTGCTGTTTATCCTAATCCAAGTAATGGACAGTTAAATATCAAATTACAAGAACCTAGTGCTGAAGGCTTAACCATAAACATTTATAATTCTGTTGGGGCGAAAGTGTATGAAACAACGAAACTAGTCCCTTCGAATGAAATTTATGCTATTGATATTGCAAAACAGCAAGCAGGATTATATTTCATCGAGTTATTAATAGGTAACAATCGAATAATAAAGCGAATTAATTTGGTGCACTAAGCTGGTTTAACGAACGAGTAAGGAATTTTTTCATTCGAATAATTTTTTTGTATGGAAATAAAAAAATTCTACATTTGCACTCCCTTTGAAAAAAGGAACTGTTAATGGCCCGTTCGTCTAGGGGTTAGGACGCCAGGTTTTCATCCTGGAAACAGGGGTTCGATTCCCCTACGGGCTACAAAAAAATACAAATAGACCCTTGAAAGCTTTGATTTTCAAGGGTCTATTGTTTTGAGGTAGATGTATCTAATAATTATTATTGTTTTCAAGAACGAATCTATTGTTCAAAGAAGCATTTTAAAACAAGCTTGGTACTTTATTTAAGAATTGAAAACCTTGAAATAATTTTTATGTTGTTGTTTTCTAAAGATTTTCTATATTTGCAGCCCGATTTAAAAATTTAATTAATTATTGCAAATAGCTTTGCTGCTTTCAGGAAGGCTACTAGCTGAAACAACAAATAAAAATGGCAAATCATAAATCATCCATCAAAAGAATTCGTTCAAACGATGCTAAAAGAGAAACAAATCGTTATCAGGCGAAATCTGCACGTACAGCTATTAAGGCATTAAAAACTACTACCGATAAAAAAGAAGCAGTTAAAAAGCTTCCTGAAGTAATATCAATGGTGGATAAATTAGCTAAAAAGAACATTATCCATAAAAATAAAGCAGGCAACATTAAGTCTAAATTGACGAAGCATGTAAGCAAAATGTAATTTTTCAACCTTTTTTTATTGAGGCCTTCCTTCGCAGGGAGGCCTTTTTTGTTTTGAAAAAATAAGTATTAATCATTATTTTCAACCCTTCGAACAAATTTATTCAGAACCTTATAAACATGGAATCAAGCAAACACACAGTTCCTATAACCGAATGGGCAGAATCTGACCGTCCGCGTGAGAAATTGTTGGAAAAAGGAAGAGGGGTGTTGAGTGATGCTGAATTGATAGGAATATTAATTGGTTCAGGAAGTAAAAATGAGACAGCTGTTGAACTAGCTAGACGCATTCTTAGTTCAGTAGGAAATGATTTGAATGCATTAGGGAAGTTAAATGTAGCGGAACTTTGTAAATTTAATGGAATAGGAGAAGCTAAAGCAATTTCAATAATTGCAGCACTTGAATTGGGAAGAAGAAGAAAAATTGTTGAAGCTCCTCAGCGAATTAAAATTAACAACAGCAAATCCGTTTTTGATGCTGTTGGACCTCAAATTAGTGATTTATCACATGAAGAGTTTTGGGTGTTGTATTTAGATAGAAGCAATCATATTATTCGTAAATCAAATATCAGTAAAGGAGGAGTTAGTGGAACAGTGGTAGATGCTCGAATAATTTTTAAACAGGCTATTGAAAATCTTGCTAGCGCTATTGTTTTATGTCACAATCACCCATCAGGCAATTTGAAACCGAGTGAAGAAGATATCAGAATTACAAAAAAGTTGAAGGAAGCAGGGAAATTAGTTGATATTGCAATTATTGATCATATCATTATTGCAGGGAATAATTTTTTTAGTTTTGCCGATGAAGGCTTGCTCTGATAAAAGGCTGCTTTACTGATTTCTTATTTTGATAAATCATTCTATTGATACAAACAGCATGTTGAAAATACTTACCATTATTGGTGCACGTCCTCAAATTATTAAAGCTGCTGCTCTTAGTCGAGCGATTAAGAATAATTATTCTAAACAAATTACTGAAATTATTGTACATACCGGACAACACTACGATGAAGCAATGTCGTTGGTGTTTTTTGATGAGCTTGAAATACCCAAACCTAGTTATAACCTAAATGTTGGAAGCGGTTCACACGGACGGCAAACTGCATCAATGCTTATTGGTATTGAAGAAATTTTGGAAAGTGAAAAACCTGATTGCATAGTGGTGTATGGCGATACAAATTCAACCTTGGCTGGAGCAATTGCAGCATCAAAAATGCATGTTCCTATAGTTCACATTGAGGCCGGTTTGCGCTCGTTTAATAAGGCAATGCCAGAAGAAATAAACCGCATCTTGTGTGATCATGTTTCAACATTATTATTTTCTCCAACAAAGGCGGGCTATACCAACCTTATGAAAGAAGGCTTTAAAATCGATAAAGGCATACACCCGGTTGCTGATGCGCCAAACATTTATCATTGTGGGGATGTTATGTTTGACAATAGTGTTTACTTTGCACAAGTTGCTGAAAAGAAAACAAATATTCTTCAATCATTACAACTACAGCCTAATGAATTTGTATTAGCTACCATACATCGTAATAATAATACCGATGAACCCGAGCGATTAAGTGCAATTTTTGAATCGTTTAATAGGTTGTCTGTTCAGCACAAATTACCCTTTATTATACCACTTCATCCGCGAACTTCGAAATTACTTGAAAAAAATCTTTCGTTCGACCTGTATGCTAAAGTAAAGGCTAACCCGTTATTGAAAATAATTCCACCGGTTTCATTTTTGGAAATGATTACTCTCGAAAAAAATTCTAAATTAATTGTTACCGATTCAGGAGGAGTGCAAAAGGAGGCATATTTTTTTGAAAAACCCTGTATCATACTGAGAGCTCAAACAGAATGGATTGAACTAGTTGAGTGCGGCGCAGCAAAGTTGGCTGATACAAATATGGATACAATTACTTCCACTTTTAATGCTTATTTGAACGTTGATTCCCTTAATTTTCCTCCACTTTTTGGTGATGGAAAAGCAGCCGAATTTATTGCTGGTGAAATGCTTGCAGTATTTTCATCAAAGTCACAAGTATCTACTATTAATCCTATGGCAAAATGATTTTAGTATTTACACCCAAAGTAAATAACCGCATTCGGTATATTTTTCGTTTACTTTTTACTGATGTCTTAGGTGTAAGTGTTAAGTTGACTGAAAATGTAAATGAATTCAAATTATATGATGGTGCCAAGATCAACTATTCGGGTCATGCATTTGGCGACGAACTATTTTTTATGGCCAAACCATTTTTATTGGAAACCGGAATAAAAGATCAAGAGATAACCGTATTTGATTGGGAGGGAATAAAAGCTTTTTTTCCAACCAGTAGGAGTGCAACCTTGCCATTTGATCCTTTTGCAGCAAGTTTTTATTTGGTTAGTCGTTATGAAGAATATTTACCCACTATACACGATAAACACAATCGATTTGAAGCACTTGAAAGCTTGGCTTTTCAAAATAATTTTTTGCATTTACCCTTAGTTAATATTTGGGCCGAAAAAATTAAGATATTGATAACTGCTAAGTATCCGGATGTGAATTTTCCTATTAAAAAGTTTGTTCACATTCCTACAATTGATATTGACAATGCTTTTGCCTTTCGTGAAAAAGGATTTATGCGCAGCATCGGGGCATCCTTGCGTTCCTTGTCAAAATTTGATTTTAAAGAATTTGCAGAACGTGCGAAAGTAATTTTGGGAATGCAAGCAGATCCCTATGACACGTATAAAGTGCTGCATGACCTGCATGCAAAATATGAGTTGCATCCAATTTATTTTTTTCTTTTTGCAGCATATGGATTAAATGATAAAAATGTACCAACACGTAGTCAGCGATTTAGGTATTTAATTAAATCAATTGCTGATACATCAGATGTAGGTATACATCCTTCTTACAATTCAAATTTTAAAGTTGATAAACTTGAACGAGAAGTACATGGTTTGGCTAAAGTATTGAATAGGGAAATTATTAGAAGTCGTCAGCATTTTTTGAAACTTACTTTTCCGGAAACTTATCGCAATCTTATAAATTTAGACATCACAGATGATTATACCATGGGTTATGCTTCTGAAATTGGATTTAGAGCTAGCATTTGCGATAGTTTTAATTTTTACGATTTGGATTTAGAGATAGAAACCAAGTTGAGGCTACATCCGTTTCAAGTAATGGACGCAACACTCAATTTTTATTTGCAGTTAAGTCCTGAAGAAAGCATAAATCGTATTAAACAAATAATTGATGAGGTGCATAAAGTAAATGGGACCTTTATTAGTTTGTGGCACAACGAAACTATTGCAGAATATAAATTTTGGAAGGGATGGAGCAAAGTATATTTGGAAATGCTGGAATATGCAGCAACTAAACATTAAAGAAAGGTGATACAATTTCTTTTGCATTCGCAAATTGACTATGCTCGCTGGGATGCTTGCATTCGTAATTCGTTTAATGGAAATATATATGCATATAGTTGGTACTTAAATATAGTTTGTCCAAATTGGAATGCATTGGTTGAAGACGATTATGAGTCGGTAATGCCTTTAACAGGTAGAAAGAAATTAGGAATAAATTATTTATTCCAACCAGCGTTTACGCAACAGTTGGGAGTTTTTTCAGTAAGCCAACATAGTCCGCAAAAAGTGGAAGAGTTTTTATCAGCCATACCCTATAGCTATAAATTTATTGAGATTAACTTAAACAAATACAATTCGCTCGACTCACATAAATTTAAAACTAAGGCTCATTTAACTCATGAACTCGATTTAATTGCTACTTACCCTTCCTTAAGAATTCATTATACTGTAAATACGCTTAGGAATATTACCAAGGCAGTTAAACAAAAGTTACAGGTCGATTACAAAGTAGATCCGGCATTAATAATAAAGCTATTTAGAAGGAATAAGGGCAAAGAAATAAAACACTTAAAAGGAAAAGAATACCGTCAAATTCAACAACTAATTAACCATAGTATTGCAGTAGGATGTGGGGCAAGTTGGGGTGTGTTTACACCTAAAGGAGAGCTTTGTGCAGGTGCTTTTTTTGTGCAAAGTCATACCAAAGTAATTTTCCTTTTTTCGGCTACTAATGCAACAGCAAAGAAAAACGGTGCAATGCCTTTTTTAATTGATCATTTTATTAAAGAAAACTCGCAACGCAATTTAACCTTTGATTTTGAAGGCTCCAACGATAAAAATCTAGCTCGATTTTACAAAAGTTTTGGTTCTAAGGAGTGTGAGTACTTGCACTTAAAAATTAATCGATTGCCATTTCCATTAAAACTACTTAAGAAATAAAACATTTTTTTGTACGAATTGAAGTATGCGCCAAGTGCTATGGTCAAACAATTTTTACAAAAAGGGATAGATTGAATTGAGCAAAATGGACGAAAAAGGAAAAGGAAATTTATATTAATTGAATAAAAATTTTAGTATTTTTGGGAAACGACCAAACTAATTAGGGTTATTATTACACATCAACTAAAAAAAAATCACATGAAAAAATTTAAAACATCTCTTTTTGCTTTATTAATGTTAAGTGCACTGTCTGTAACCTTATTTTCGGGTTGTAAAAAAGACAAAGAAGAAGAAACAGTAACCCCAACACCGGCTCCCGCTCCCACAAAAACAGAATTATTAACGGGAAAGAGTTGGAAAGTGACTGCATTAACTTGCGATCCTGCTATTGACTGGAATGCAAATGGCGTAATGGTAACAAATATTTATGCTCAACTTTCACCTTGTAGCGTTGATGATATTACTGTATTCAATACGAACGGTTCGTATGTGCTTGATGCAAAAGTTCAATGCGCAACAGAGCCAGCTACTACCACAGGAACCTGGATATTTAATTCTGCTCAAACTGTAATAACCATGGACGCAGGTACTTCAAATAGTACAGATTTTACAATCTTGCAGTTAGATGCCAACACTTTAAAGGGTACTCAACAAATGGATTTTGGTACTGGGGTAATGTATACACTAACGGTAACATACAGTAAGCAATAAACAAAAGTTATTATTACTAAAAGTCTTGCAACCAAATTGCAAGACTTTTTTTGTACCCTATTTTTAGTAAAATATTTTGGTCATTTGAAATAGGTTGATAGACAGAAGAATCGAGAAAAGCAAAAATATTCCTTCGCAGCTTTAGAATTATTAGCTAACTTCATTGCCTACAAAAACAAGTTAAAACACGAGTAATATGATTCAAATACTTGGAAATGAGAATTCGGTCTTCAATGAATTTATCGCTGAAATTAGGGATGAACAAATTCAGAGTGATCGCATGCGATTTAGAAGAAATATGGAACGCATGGGAGAAATTTTTGCTTATGAAATAAGTAAAAAAATGCAATACGTTACCGAGGAGGTTACTACTTCTTTAGGAACAGCCAAAGTTCCCCGGTTAGCAGAACAGCCGGTTGTAGCAACTATATTACGTGCAGGTATTCCTTTGCATTTGGGAATATTAAATTATTTTGACCAAGCAGATAATGCTTTTATTTCGGCCTACCGAAAACATCATAAAGATGGAACTTTTGACGTGCAAGTTGAATATCTTGCCAGTCCTGATTTGGAAGACCGAATTTTGATTTTGTGCGATCCAATGCTGGCAACCGGTACTTCAATGGTTTTAACTTTTAACGCACTGTTAAAAAAGGGCAAACCCAAACACACCCATATAGTTTCATTAATTGCCAGTAACGAAGGACTAAACTATGCAAAGCTCCACTTACCTGAAAATGTTAGCTTTTGGATGGGAGCAGTAGATGAAGAGTTGACAGCGCAATCTTACATTGTTCCAGGCTTGGGAGATGCTGGGGATTTAGCTTTTGGCGTGAAATCATAAATGGTTGAGATTTCGCGGTACCATTTAACATTTGTATGAAAAATAATTTGGTTAAATTTTCAAGAGTAAAAAGTCAAACACAACACTTATGAGTGGGATTGTTGAGATTATAGCTGTGTTTTTACTGAGTACGGTGAAATTTGTTTTAGGAAGTGTACCGCTGGCTTTAGGTTTTGGATTCCCTTTTTATAAATCGTTTTTGGTTACTTGTTCAGGTGGCTTTTTGGGAGTTTTTATATTTGTAAATAGCAGCGAATACTTGATTTTGAAATGGAAGGAGCGTAAACAAAGAAAGAAAATTATTTCACCATTTAAGCGGAAGTTTACACGGAAAAACAAGTTAATTGTTCAAACAAAGCGACGGTTTGGTTTATTAGGAATTGCCTTTCTTACTCCTTTACTTTTATCAATACCAATTGGTAGCTTCATAGCGTTGCGTTATTTCAAAGTCAAAAAGAGGGTATACCTTTATTTATCTGGAGCGGTAGTTTTTTGGTCAGCAACATCCTATTATCTATACAAGCCATTATTTAATGCAATACACCACTATTTTTTTTGATCTTGACCACACTTTGTGGGATTTTGAAAGTAACTCAAATCAAACTCTAAGCGAATTAATTGCGTCTTTTAATTTAATAGATTTAGGCATACCTTCGGAAAAGGCTTTTATAAGTTGTTATGAGCACATAAACGAGCAATTATGGGAAGATTACCGTAAAGGATTTATTGATAGGCTAACCTTGAGAAATACACGTTTTCACAAAGCCTTACTGGAGTTCAATATCAACGATTATGAACTTTCACTGAAACTGGGTGAGTATTATTTAAAAGAAAGTCCCTTTAAAAAAAATTTGTTTCCGCATGCTTTAGAAGTGTTACGCTACCTTCAGCAACGTTACGAATTGCACATCATTACCAATGGATTTAATGAAGTGCAATACATTAAATTGGAGCAATCGAATTTGGCGCCTTATTTTAAGCACATCATTACCTCAGAGGATGCTAATTGTAAAAAGCCCGAACCGGAAATTTTTGAATATGCATTAAGCAAAACACAATCAACAGTTTCCCAATCGTTAATGATTGGTGATAGTTTACAACAAGATATTGTAGGAGCCCGGAATTTTGGAATGGATCAGGTATTTTTTAATCCACAAAAAAAAATTCATGCAGAAAAAGTGAGTTATGAAATTCACTCGCTGCATGAATTAATGACACTGTTATAATATAATTACGAAAGTATATTTCGTGAGATAACAATTTTTTGAACCTCGGTAGTACCTTCATAAATTTGAGTGATTTTTGCATCACGCATTAATCTTTCAACGTGGTACTCTTTTACGAAACCGTAACCACCGTGAATTTGCACGGCTTCAGTAGTTACCCACATAGCAACACGTGAAGCAAAAACTTTTGCCATGGCACTTGCTGTAGCATAATCTTTGTGCTGGTCTTTTAACCATGCAGCTTTTAAACATAACATACGTGCCGCTTCAATTTCGGTAGCCATATCTGCTAATTTGAATTGAATTGCCTGATGTTGAGATATTTCTTTTCCAAAAGCTTTGCGTTCTTTTGAGTAAGCAAGAGCTAATTCATAGGCACCAGAAGCTATACCCAAAGCCTGTGAAGCAATACCTATTCTACCTCCTGTAAGTGTTTTCATGGCAAATTTAAAACCGAATCCATCTTCTCCTATACGATTTGCTTTTGGGACTTTAACATCCGTAAATTGCAATGAATGCGTATCAGAACCTCTAATGCCTAACTTGTTTTCTTTGGCTCCAACAATAAAACCAGGCATTCCTTTTTCAATTATAAAAGCGTTTATGCCATGATGTCCTTTTTCGGGATAGGTTTGAGCAATTACTAAATAAACTGAGGCACTGCTACCATTAGTAATCCAGTTTTTGGTACCATTCAATAAATAATAGTCTCCCTTATCAACAGCTGTTGTACGTTGAGAAGTAGCATCTGACCCTGCTTCAGGTTCAGACAAACAAAAGGCTCCAATTTGTTCACCCTTTGCCAAGGGTATGAGGTACTTGTTTTTTTGTTCTTCATTTCCAAAGGTTTCAAGACCCCAACATACCAATGAATTATTCACAGACATTACCACAGAACAGGAGGCATCCACCTTACTAATTTCTTCCATTGCAAGTACATATGACACAGCATCCATACCACCTCCACCGTACTTAGGGTTAACCATCATACCCATAAAACCTAATTCTCCCAGTTGTTTTATTTCGTCGGCAGGAAATTTCTGGTGTTCATCACGTTCAATAACACCGGGCTTTAATACATCATTGGCAAAATCACGCGCTGCCTTTTGTATCATCAATTGTTCTTCTGATAGCTGAAATAGCATGTTGTAAATTTTTTATTTGAGAGAGCGAAAGTAATTAAAAATACTAATCTTTGTTATGTTTTAAGGAAGTAAAAGCGGAATAATCAAAGTACTAATTATATTAAAAATTAAACGACAGGCCAATGCAATCGAGTTTTAAAGTTATTGGAGCAATGAGCGGAACTTCTTTAGATGGGCTGGATTTGGCGTATTGTAAATTTATAAAAAAAGGGAAACATTGGAAATTTACTATACTTGCGTCAGAGACAATTGCCTACACGAAAGCATTTAAAAAGAAGCTTGCAGAAGTAGATGCTGGAAGTGCCTTGGATTTTGTAAAAATGGACCATGCTTTTGGAGTTTTCACCGGTAAAAAAATTAATTCTTTTGTTCGAAAGAATGCGATTTTGGTAGATTTTGTTTCCTCCCATGGTCATACAATTTTTCACCAACCAGCTTTGGGAATTACTTTTCAAATAGGCAACGGGGCGGCAATAGCTGCTGAGACAGGATGCACAACGGTGTGTGATTTTCGACGGCTCGATGTTGCCATGCATGGACAAGGTGCTCCACTTGTACCAATTGGTGACAGGTATTTGTTTGGAGCTTATGATTACTGTTTAAATTTGGGAGGCTTTGCCAATATATCGTTCGAACACCAAGGAAAACGAATTGCTTACGATATATGTCCTGTAAACATTGTGTTGAATAAATTGGTTGCTGAAAGGGGATTAAGCTTTGACAGGAACGGATTATTGGGAAGAAAGGGCCGAGTTAACAGTAAATTGCTTGAAGCATTGAACCAATTGGCGTATTACAAACATCCATTTCCAAAGTCGTTGGGTAAGGAATGGGTGTTCGATTATGTACTTCCAATATTAGATTCATATAAGTTGAGTTTAGAAGATAAGTTAGCAAGTTTTTATAGACATATTGCTGAGCAAATCGCAAAATCGTTGGAAATAACCAGTAGTAAAAATATAGCAAAAGTGCTCGTTACAGGAGGCGGAGCTTACAATGGTTATTTAGTGGATTGCATACGCAAAAAGGCCACTATTGAAGTAGTTATTCCGGCACCTCAAATTATTGAATTTAAGGAAGCGATAATCTTTGCTTTTTTAGGGGTTTTAAGAATCAGCGAACAAAAAAATTGTCTGCAATCAGTAACAGGTGCCGATGCAGACAGTATTGGTGGGTGTGTTTATGTTAGATCATGAATGCTTTAAAAATCATCATCCTCAATATCCAACTCTCCTTCATAATCATCCAATCCTAAATCATCATCTAACATATCCAATTCTTCATCGTCGAGTTTTGGATTTTTAATGCGTTTAGGTTCTTTCGATTTGATAGGTTTAAGCTTTGCAGGCTTTCTTAATTCATCAAAATCTTTGTCGCTTTTTGTTTTAGCTTTTTTTGTAGAAGCAGGTTTTTTCATCTTGAACTAAAAATGTTAATCACAAATTTGTGACAATTATACAATTTTTGGAAGAAAAAAGTTTCAATTCTAAAAAAAAATCGTGACTAAAAAATTAGCTACAGGATAGGCGGACTTTTCTACCTTTGCGCAAATTTTAAAATACGATGAAACAACTCTTAAAAAAGTTTGAAAACAAGCGCCCTCAAATTGTTTTTGAGTGGAAGGATGTAATGACAGAAGCAGAAGGATGGATAGTGATTAATTCTTTACGAGGCGGAGCCGCTGGAGGAGGAACACGCATGCGAAAGGGCTTGGATAAAAGAGAGGTTGAATCGCTCGCTAAAACTATGGAAGTGAAATTTACGGTTTCAGGGCCTGCCATTGGAGGAGCTAAATCGGGAATAAATTTTGATCCGAATGATGGCCGAAAACAAGGAGTGCTTGACCGCTGGTATCAAGCAGTGACACCTATTTTAAAGAATTATTATGGCACCGGAGGAGATTTAAATGTGGATGAAATTCATGAAGTAATTCCTATTACTGAAAAATACGGATTGCTGCATCCTCAAGAAGGAGTGGTTAATGGGCATTTTCATTCGAATGAAAAACAGAAAGCCAAAAAGATTCAAAATTTACGAGAAGGAGTTAGTTTGATTATTAAAGATAGTGAACTATCGCCTGATGTATCAAGAAAGTATGTTGTTGCAGATATGATTACCGGATATGGTGTTTCTGAATCAGTTCGGCATTTTTATTCCATTTATGGTGGAGAATTAAAGGGCAAAACAGTAATTATACAAGGATGGGGAAATGTGGCTTCAGCCGCGGCTTTTTATTTGGCGCAAGCAGGTGCAAAAATCATTGGAATATCTGACAGGACCGGAGGCTTAATTAATGAAGCCGGATTTACTTTTGAAGAGATTCGACATTTATTCGTTACTAAAAAAGGAAATCAGTTGCATGCCGAAAAAATGTTATCGGCAAAAGAAATGGAAAAACGTGTTTGGGATTTACCAGCTGAAATTTTTATACCCGCCGCCGCTTCTCGACTTGTTACTGCAGAACAGATGGAACGTTTAATGTGCAACAATTTAGAAGTAGTTGCTTGTGGTGCAAATGTTCCTTTTGCTGATTCTGAAATATTTTTTGGTCCAATTGCTGAATATGCTGACTCAAAAGTTTCATTGATTCCCGATTTTATTGCCAACTGCGGAATGGCACGAGTATTTTCATACCTCATGGGCGATGATGTAACGCTTACTGACCGTGCAATTTTTGATGATACTTCAACATGTATTCATAATGCATTGCGCAAGACCTTTATCAAAAATTCAACAAAAAAAATTATTACTCAAACAGCCTTTGAAATTGCTTTGAAGCAACTTGTTTAACGCATAATTCGATACTAAAAACGTATTTATATCAACAGCATTTAATGTATGTCAGCATTTTATTCCTTAACCATAGCCACTATTAATCGCGAAACCAAAGATTGTGTATCCATTGAATTTGATGTACAAGATGCGATTAAGGAAAAATTTAAGTACTTACCTGGACAATACTTAACTATTAAATTACAAATTCAAGGTGATGAAATTCGCCGATCGTATTCTATTTGCAGTTCGGATTTACTAAATGAAAAGTTAGCTGTTGCCGTAAAAAAAGTTAAACAAGGAAAGGGTTCCGGATTTATAAATGATGCACTAAAAGTAGGAGATACGCTGGAAGTTATGACCCCGATGGGTAACTTTCATTCACCTTTGGCAAGAACGAATAAAAAAACCTATGTTCTTTTTGCAGGAGGAAGTGGTATTACACCAATGATGAGCATTTTAAAATCAGTGTTGCAAATAGAACCACAGAGCAATGTTGTTTTGTTTTATGGAAACGAAGACGAAGCATCCATCATTTTCAAAAAACAGCTCGATGAAATTGCAGTTGCATTCAAGGAGCGTTTTAGGGTAGTTTATATTTTAAATAAAACAGGAAGTGATCAGCCTGAGGAAAATATAGGTATAATGAATCTTGAAAAGAATACTTATTTACTTGATAAGTGGATTGATTTATCGAGCGACAATGAGTATTTTATTTGTGGACCAACCGGCATGATGGACAGTGCTGTGGCCGCTTTAATAGAAAAGAAGGTAGATGCATCGCGAATTCATGTTGAATATTTTTCAGCTCCTGTTGCAGAAAAGGAGGTAGTAAATGAGATTGCACTTGTTGAAAGTGAGGCCACCATTATTTGTGATGGAGATGAAATAACAGTAAAGTTAAAACCTGGAGAAACTGTTTTGGAAGCAGCGTTGGCTGCAGGTTTGGATGCTCCATATGCTTGCCAAGGTGGCTCGTGTTGCACCTGTCGTGCTAAGTTAACTGAAGGCAAAGTACATATGAAAGTAAATTACGCCTTGCTTGAAAAAGAAGTAGAAGAAGGATTTATTTTGACTTGTCAATCACAAGCATTGAGTTCAAAA
>WBZU01000982.1_pt1 | contig 22794 bp, 14 predicted proteins | sample 5204311 | NCBI WGS metagenome assembly WBZU01 (sample SAMN12344359, study PRJNA552823) | activated sludge metagenome | biome: Activated sludge suspended growth; feature: Nitrification reactor; material: Wastewater; isolation source: activated sludge from nitrification reactor of wastewater... | reverse complement strand
GTTCAGTTTCCGGAAGATATTTATCAGTTGATAATTCTATCTGGTTATGAATGTTAAAATGACTTATAAGTTCTTTTGAAATGATCTTATCTGCCGATGAAATAAAATAAGTAGGAAGCTTTTTTTCACAGAGCTCAACAATATGGGAAGTATTTGAACTGTTATATCCTCCCACTACAATAGCAAGATCAGCATCTTTATCAAGCAGTCCGTAAGTTGCTTTTTGATTGTCATGGGTTGCGTAACATAAAGTATCCCGTGTATCTGCAAAATGATCCTGAATATTATCAGCACCGAATTTACTTTTTATTATATCTATTAGGTAATCTGCAATTGCCTGCGTTTCTGTAGCCAGCATTGTAGTTTGATTTACTACTCCAATTCTTTCCAGATGTATATCCGGATCGAAATCTATGGAGAATCTGCCTTCAAAAATATTAAAAAAATCTTTCTTTGTGATTTCATTTTTCATAAACTGACCGAGAACTTTTGCTTCTTCGATGTCACGTATTATCAATGTGTGTGCGGATTCTTTGCTGTGTGAAAATGTTGCTCGTGTCTCTTCGTGTTTGTATTTTCCGTGGACTATAATCGTGAAATTTTCTTTACCCAGCGAATCCGCCCGGTTCCAGACTTTTTCCACGAATGGGCAGGTTGTGTTGTATTTCAACGGATCAATACCTACAGACGAAAGCTTGTGCTCGATCTCAAGGGTAGTTCCAAATGCGGGAATTATTACAATGTCATCACTCTTTAATTCGCTCCAGTCTATTATATGTCTTCCGGAAGTATCCATTATGAATTTCACACCCCTGTTTATCAGATCATTGTTGACATCGGAATTATGGATCATTTCACTTAATAAAAAAATTCTTTTGTCAGGGTTCTCTTCAATCGCTCTGTATGATATTTCAATCGCATTTTCAACGCCGTAGCAGAATCCAAAATGCCTCGCAATATAAAATATAACCGGACCGAAGTTAAGTTCGGTCGGAGAATAATCTTTCTTTCGCGGATCATTTATTTTCCTGGAATTCTTTATTTTTGAAATAACAGGACTGCGGTAAAATACGGGTATGTCGAATGTTTTCATTTATGCTTTCTGAATTCTTCCAGATCAATTAAATCTTTTTTCCTTCCCGAAGCTTTCTTGTTTTTCTTTAGATCTTCAATGCTGATAAAGTAAATTTTCAATCCGCCGCTTCTTTTTATCTTTTTGTTTTTAAAACTTTTCTCAAATGTTAAACGCTTACAGATGTTATGATATCAATTCTTACGGGGGATACCCTATCTGAAAAATTAAATCATTGGATATAAAATCTTTTTCTGAAACATCCTCCGTTGGAAATCCAAATTCTTTTATGCTATTGAAAACTCTTTCAGCATTTTACTGAACATTATTTATCCAAAAATCTATATCACCTGTAAGCCTCGGATGTTCGTGAAAAGCAACGGCAAATGCTCCAACAACAAGGTATTCAACCTTGTTTCTGTTTAATAATTTTATAAACTCTGTGTAATCTTGGTGTTGTTTTACCATAAAATTGTTCCCTTATGATCTCAACTGCAGAAATTCTTTCATCAGTTGATCTTATTGATCCAATATTTATAGTCATCCGGAGCATCTTTTACCGGACATTTATAAGTTACCTTTTTTATAATTCTGTTTTCTTTCATTTCGGAATTTTATTTTTACTCAAACGCAGCAATACCTGTTACATCTTCACCAAGTATTAGCGTATGCATTTCGTGCGTGCCTTCATAAGTCTTTACAGATTCAATATTATTCTGATGCCGCATTATAGGATATTCATCAAGTATTCCGTTTGCTCCGAGCATCTCTCTTGCCATTCCTGCTATGATCTTTGCAATTTCGCAGTTGTTTCTTTTTGCCATTGAGACCTGCTGCGGACGCATCTTCCCGGAATCTTTTAACTTAGCAAGCTGATAATTCAACAGCTGTGCTTTTGTTATTTCAGTTATCATGTATGCTAATTTTTCCTGAGTAAGCTGGAATCCTGCAATAGGCTTTCCGAACTGAACCCTTGAAAGAGAATAATTCAATGCCGTGTTGTAACATTCCATTGCTAGTCCGACAACACCCCATGCTATCCCGTATCTCGCCTGTGTAAGACACATCAATGGTGATTTAAGACCGGTGCTGTTTGGTAAAATACTGTCTTCAGTAATAAAGCAGTCTTCAAACACAAGCTCTGATGTAACTGAAGCGCGGAGTGAAAGCTTATGCTTTGTTTCAGGTGCAGAAAATCCTTTTGTTCCTTTATCAACTAAAAATCCTCTGACTTTTCCGTCAAGCTTTGCCCAAACTACTGCTACGTCTGCAACTGTTCCGTTTGTGATCCACATCTTTGCACCGTTTAAAATATAGCCGCCGTCTTTTTTTTCGGCTTTGGTTATCATTCCACCCGGATTACTTCCGAAGTCCGGCTCTGTCAATCCGAAACAACCTATGAGCTCTCCGGCTGCGAGTTTCGGTAAATATTTTTTTCTCTGTTCTTCACTCCCGAAAGTATATATCGGATACATTACAAGTCCTGACTGAACCGAAGCAAAGCTTCTGACTCCGCTGTCTCCTCTTTCAAGTTCCTGCATAATAAGTCCGTATGCAATATTGTTGATTCCCATTCCGCCGTATTCAACAGGAAGCGTAGGACCGAAAATGCCAAGCGCTGCCATTTTAGGAATAAGCTGTGCCGGGAACTGCATTTCCTGATTATATTCTTCAATGATTGGTATTACTTCTTCACTTACAAAATCACGAACTGTATCTCTTATGGATCTTTCTTCATCTGTCAGCATTTCATCAATGCCGTAATAATCTACACCTTTGTATGTACCTACTGTTTGCATGATATTTTTCCTTTATGATTAGTTTTTAAGTTTATAATATTTTTTTATTTCACTGGTAAAGAAATCTGAATCTTTTTTATAATTCCAGAAAATATGTTTCTGAAAATCTGAAATATTTAATTTAACGCTTTCCATTCAATCATCCTCAAGAGTTTTCAGCTTAGAGTAGTTTTTTTCATTTGTTCTGAATGTAACTTTAATCCCGCTCTTTAAATACTTGATCTTGCTTACTTCTGCCAGCTTATAGATCATGCTTACTTTTTTATGCTCGTCAGGCTTTAATTTAATAGTTCGTTCTGTATTTTCCTTATTCAGCTCGGATTTTATCTTTTCCATCAGTGAATTTATGTTCAACCCTTTTTCGGCTGAAATAAAAACCGATTCCCTGAATTCAGATTTAAGGTTTAAAATCAGATCATGATCTTCTATCATATCAACTTTATTGAATACATTGATTATGTTTTTATTTTCCGCACCTATTTCTCTTAATGTATCTTTTACGACCTCCATCTGCTCATTAAAGTTTTCATTTGATACATCAATCACATGTAGAAGAAGGTCAGATTCTATCACTTCAGCAAGTGTTGACTTAAATGATTCGATCAGATTATGAGGCAGATTTTTTATAAATCCTACTGTATCCGAAACAAGGATCTTCTTTGGAAACTTTGTAACCGTTCCGTCTTCGGAAACCAGCAATTCCAGTACTTTAGTTGATGTATCGAGTGTGGCAAAAAGTTTATTCTCAACATACACATTTGCATTGGTAAGAGTATTCAGCAGTGTTGATTTACCGACGTTTGTATATCCGACCAAAGATATCCTGAAAAAATTTTTCCTTTCACCGGATTGTGTTTTCCTTTGTTCGGCAACTTTTTTTAATTTTTCCTTTAGAACTGAAATACGGGTATTGACAAGTCTTCTGTCAGTTTCAATCTGCGTTTCGCCGGGACCTTTTGTCCCAATTCCGCCGAACTGCTTTGATAAGTGTGTCCATGCTCTTGTAAGCCTGGGAAGAGTATATTCAAGCTGCGCTAATTCAACCTGAAGTTTTGCCTGTGCACTACGGGCATTTGAAGCAAAGATATCAAGTATAAGATTGGATTTATCAATGATCTTGCATTTGATCTTATTCTCAAGATTCCTTAGCTGGGTATATACAAGTTCGTTCTCAAAAATTACAAGCTGAATATTATTTTTCTCAACATATTCGGCAATCTCTTCAGCCTTTCCTTTGCCGATCATATATCTTGAATCATAAAGATCATTTTCCTGAAAAAAAGTATTTACTACTTCTGCACCTGCGGTCTCTGCCAAAAATTTAAGTTCATCCAGGGAATCTTCAGAATGATAGTTCTTTTTATCTCTTCGGTTTGAATAACAGACAAGTACGGTTCTCTCTGATTGTTTTCGGGTCTCTTTTAATTTCAAGTTGTAAATTATTTAAATAAAAATACCTAAACCGTGAGTGATATTAAAGTCAAAGATAAGACAGTTTCTTCCGAATATATATTTGATTTCAAATGGTTTATATTTGTTAAAATTAAAAATAAAATTAAAAAAATTAAAATGAGATCAAATCTACTGCCTGCTGTTATATTTTTATTACTTGTAAATTTTCAGTTCGGATGTTCAGGTGTAAACAATACAATTAGTAATGCAAAACGGCTTCAGTTCAAGTTAGGATCTGTTGATAATTTTAATCTTGCCGGGGTAAAACTTAATAACATTAATTCAATAAAGGATCTGAATATTCTTGACGGCGCAGCTTTGCTTGCAGCTTTTACAAGCGGTAAAGCAGATGCAGCATTTACCGTAAATCTGATCGCAAAAAATCCTGATACTTATCCGGGCGGAACAAAAGAGTCTTCAAGTCTGATCAAATCGCTTGACTGGAGATTACTGATAGACGATACAGAAATGTTAAGCGGTGAGATCAATAAGCCGATTACTGTACCCGGTGTCGGTCAGTCCACAACAATTCCTATTCCTGTAAAAATTGATCTGTTAAAATTAGTCGGTAACGGTGGCTATGAAAAACTGATAAATCTTGCGTTGTCAATCGGAGGAAAATCAGGCAACAGCTCAAAGCTGACTTTAAAGATCCAGCCAACGATCGATACCTTTATGGGAGGAATTACTTATCCGGGAGAAATTGATGTTATAAATAAAGAGTTCAGATAAAAATTCATTGATAATATTTTAATTATATTAATATACTCCGGTAAAGCAATTAAGAAGTATTGAATGCTGCTCCGCTATTATTAATCAATAAAAGTTTCAGTGTTAATGAGAACAGAATTGTAAACTTCCGGTACTCATTTTTATTTATGAAATCAGATGTATGTATGTGAAGATCTTTATTTACGACAAAGACAATTTCATCTTTTTCCTTTGAATATAAAGTTACAGGCTGATAAGAAAAATTCAGTGAGATTATTATAAATAACGCGAGAATGAATTTTTTGATATGCATTTGCCGTGAAATTAACTCTACCTTTTTTAAAAAACAATATTAAAGTCCGTTGCTCACTTCTTATCAATTATAATATATCCTTTCAAATCTAAATTTAATAATTTAAGCATCTTAATATAATACTATACATTTGGAATTTAGCGGACTTACAGCCGAAGAGGTCAGAGATAGAATTACCAAGGGACTTCAGAACAGATCTTCCAAGCCAAAGACAAAAACACTCAGAGAGATTTTTATAGAAAATCTATTCTCGGTTTTTAATCTGGTGATCTTATCTATTATTATTTTTTTAGTGTATTTCTATTTCACTACTTCTGATAAAAGATTACTGCTGGACAGCATTGGAATTCTCTCTATAGCTTTTTTAAATACCTTCCTTGCAATATATCAGGAGATCAAAGCAAAGCACGCACTTGATAAAGTCAATCTGCTGCTGAAGAATGAGGTTGTTGTAATGCGTGACGGTAAGGAAGTTTCTTTGGAACCGACAGAAATAGTACTTGATGATATAATTAAAATACAAAGAGGAGATCAGGTGATTGTCGACGGCAGCGTAGCTTATTCCAATCATCTGGAAATTGATGAATCGCTTCTTACGGGGGAATCAAACCCAATCCATAAAAAAGATAATGATGAGATCCTTTCGGGAAGTTTTTGTCTTTCGGGTAACGGATTTTATAAAGCTGAAAAAATAGGTAATGACAGTTATGCAGCTCAGATCACCGAACAGGCGAAGAAATATAAATTCGATCTGACTCCTTTACAGAGAAAGATAAACTCGATCGTTAAGATACTCTTTGCTGTTGCAGTAATTCTTGTAATTCTTGAAATTTCTTTTAATAAGGAAGGATTCAGCATAGATTTTATAAGGAAGATCTCAACGATACTTATATCTCTCGTTCCGCAGGGTCTCGTCCTTATGTCAACTGTCACTTTTGCTGTAGGTGTATCGAGGATCAGTAAGCTGGGAGCTATAGTTCAGAAGCTGAATGCCATTGAATCTTTTTCAAATGTTCAGGTAGTATGCATGGATAAAACCGGGACGCTTACACAGAATAAATTAAGCGTTCACAGTTTGCATAAATTAAGTAAAGATAGATCCGAAGATGAAGTGAAATCTTTGTTAGGCACCTATGCATTTCTTACAAGTGACAAGAACGCAACTATAAATGCGATCGACGTTTATGAACCGGATAAAAGTTATGTTTTTATGGACGAGTATCCGTTCAGCTCAGAAAGAAAAATGAGCATGATACAGGCAAAGAATGGAAATGAGACTGTAACCTTTATACTTGGGGCTTATGATATTCTTTCAGCAAAGCTTGAACAGAAAAATAAAGAAGAAACAGGAAAATTGTTTGACGAATATAAGTTAAGCATATACAGAAATGTTTTATTCGGCATAATAAATACAAATGAATCTCTTGAAAATCTCAGAGATAATCCGGATTCTCTTAAGATAGAACCGCTTTGCATTGTATCCATATCCGATAAGATCAGAGATGATGTGCTCGAAGCAATAAAATTATTCGAAAATAATGGAATTAAAATTAAAATACTGTCGGGAGATTCTGCCAAGGCAATACAGGAAGTTACAAATGAGATAGGCTGGAATGTAAAAGATTCGGATATGATATCCGGAAGTGATCTTGAAAATATAAGCGAGGAGGATTTTAAGAAAATTGTCCTTAATAATGTGATCTTTGCCCGTCTGAAACCGGAACATAAGCTGAGAATAATTAAGACCCTGAAGAAAGAAAAGATCTATACGGCGATGATCGGAGACGGAGTGAATGATCTGCCGGCAATAAAAGAATCTGATATGGGTATTGCGATGGAAGAGGGGAGCAGCATTACAAAAGAGATCGCTGACATTGTATTGCTCAAAAACAAATTCTCACTGCTTCCGCAGATATTTGATGAAGGTAATAAGATCGTCAATACTGTAAAATCCGTAGGGAAACTATTCATTACAAAGAATTTTTTCGTGATATATATTACTTTGCTTTCGTTGTTATTTCTGCTGGATTTTCCGCTGACTCCGCGCAGAGTATCCCTGATAAATATCTTTGGGATAGGTCTGCCGGCATTTATGATTACTTTAAAAAACACTAACACTGAAAGAACAAGGAATTTCATGAAAGACCTGATATCATTTGTACTGCTGTCGGCGCTGATAATCGTAGCCGCAGGATACACAGGCGTTTACATTGTAGAAAAATATCACCAGGTATCTGAAAAGGACATCCAGATGGTGATGCTCACAATCATGATCATTACTAACATTACAAATTATTTTTCAATTGTTCTTCCCAAAGCTGAAGAAAGCAAACTTTCATATCTTCTTTATGGATTTTTGCTTCTGGTGGTTTATATTTTCTTTGCAGCTACAAACATTAATACCGGTTTTATATATCTTATAAAACAGTTCTATGAAATAGATTTTGTAAGGGCGGATCTGTGGCCTTCAATTATGGTCATCAGCCTGATAAGTTCATTCATTTTATATCTGTCTCAGAAATACAGGGATAAAATAATAAATAATAATTAGTCCGGTATGAAAATAAAACTACATACACAAATTGTCATTGCATTGATTCTGGGAGCTCTATTCGGCTCGATCTTTCATATTGACCAGCATAAGCTTCAACTTAAAACATCAGATGAAACGGTGACGGTCAGTGACTGGACAGAAATCACATTTCTGAATAAAGATTCGCTTCTGAAAACTTTTGATTCAAATTCTCAGCTGTCTGTTATCAAATATTTTAATTCTGTAAAAGACAAGAAGTTAAAAGAAAATTTAATTTTAGAGGTCAAATATTCAGATAAAGATAAACAGACATTTGAAAATATAAAAGAGATCGGAAAGGTAAGGACGATAGGAGTAATGCTAAAGCCGGTAGGGGATATATTCATCCGGCTTCTGACAATGATAGCAGTCCCTCTTGTACTTGCTTCGCTCATAGTCGGCGCAGCTTCACTATCTGACCTGAAGCATATTGCTAAGATTGGCGGGAAAACTCTTGGCTTCTATGCACTGACTGCTCTGATAGCAATTACAATCGGGCTTGTCTGCGCTAATGTTATTCAGCCGGGCAAGTTCATGCCTGAAGAAACCAAAGCAAGATTACTTGAAACATTTCAGGACGATGCCCAAAGCAAAATCGATCAGAATGTATCAATGAACATAGTTGATTTTATTGTTAATATTGTACCAAGAAATCCTTTTAAGGCAATAGCAGACGGTGATTTTTTACAGATAGTTTTTTTTGCAATACTTTTCGGAATATTTCTATCGCAGATTAAAACAGATAAATCGAAAACAGTAATAGACTTCTTTGACGGAATTTCAAATGCGATGATCATGCTTGTGGAAAAAATAATGTATGTTGCACCGATAGCAGTATTCACGCTTATTTCAGCTACTGTAGCAGAATTCGGATTCAATATTCTGCAGACACTTCTCCTTTATTCCCTTACTGTAATAATAGGTCTGACAATCCTTACATTTGTAGAGTATCCGGTTCTTCTGAAAATATTTACAAAGGTAAATGTGTTCAACTTTTTCAAAGTGCAGAGACCTGTAATAGCTGTTGCATTTTCAACAAGTTCTTCTGCTGCTACTTTGCCGGTAACAATGGATATATGTGAAAAAAAATTAGGTGTCCCTAACAGGATCGCAAGTTTTGTTCTTCCGCTGGGAACAACGGTCAACATGGACGGAACTGCTTTATATCAGGCAGTAGCAGCAATGTTTATTGCTCAGGTATATGGCTTCGACCTTAATCTTACTCAGCAGCTTACAATTGTTTTTACAGCGGCACTTGCGGCTATAGGAACAGCTCCGGTCCCGGGAATAGGACTCATAATGCTAATAATAGTTTTGAAATCCGTTGGTATTCCTGAAGAAGGAATAGCTTTGATAATCGGAGTAGACAGAATACTTGATATGTGCAGAACTGTGCCGAATGTAATTGCCGATTCCTTAGCATGTGTTGTGATAGCAAGCAGTGAAGGAGAATTAGGAACCATGATTGTTGATAAATGATTAATTGAATTTTTTATTAACATACTAAGTTGTGGATTCTGAAAGTTAATTAAACAAAAAATAAATATGCTTAAAAAATCTTTTCTTATAATTTTATTATCAGTAATACAAATTACATTTATCAGCTGCTCAAGATCTACAAGTCAGAACTCAAATGACAAATCAGGAACAACTTCAAATCAAATCAAATCAGAAGGGAATAAAAGTTTGAACAAAAATATTTACGATCTGTCTGTAATTACCATGGATGGTGAAAATAAGAGTCTGTCAGACTACAAAGGAAAGATCCTGCTTATAGTCAATGTTGCGTCTAAATGCGGATATACTTCACAATACGAAGGACTCGAAGCGATTTATGAAAAATACAAAGATAAGGGCTTTGAAATACTTGCTTTCCCGTGTAATGATTTTGGGGAACAGGAACCCGGTACAAATGATGAGATCAGAACATTTTGTGAATCCAAATATAATGTGACATTTACATTATTCGACAAAGTAAAAGTTCTCGGAGATGATAAGAGTCCTTTGTATCAAAGACTTATAAATAATTCTGAACCTGCAGGAGACATTGGATGGAATTTTGAAAAATTCATAATCAGTAAGAACGGAGATATTACGGCAAGATACAAAAGCAAAATTAAGCCTGATTCCGATGAACTGACTTCTGTAATAGAATCGGAGCTCGCTAAATAAATTTAAGTCACATTAATAAAAAAGAGGCATAGATTAAAATTCTATGCCTCTTTTATTTTGGTCTTTAAATAATTTATCTGAGTATTACAAGTTTTTGAGTTTGTGTGATAGTCTTGGAATCATCTTCGGTAACCAGCTTATAAAGATAAGTTCCATTTGATATGAAATCACCGTCATCATCTCTTCCATCCCAGGGTATTTTATTATTTCCAATATTTACCGAAGTCTGGATCTGCTTTATCAATTTACCCGATACAGTATAAATCTTGATTTTAAAATTCTGTGGCACGTATGAACCAGCTAGATTGAAAATGAAACTCGTTTCATCTTTCATAGGATTTGGATAATTATACAGATCCTTTACTGCAAGTTCATCACTTACAAATACATCATAAGAGATTGTGTCAGAGTTGTCACCATCTGATCCGTACGAAACTGTCAGATTATTCTGACCTGTGGAAAGCTCAGGATAAAATATCAAAGTATTGCTTTCACCGGATCTTGTCTTCTCTTTTTCAATTACTTTGAATTCAGAATTTATTTTTCCGCTGACAAAATAAGGAACATACCTGTTGTTAAGTTTTAAAGAAAGCTTTGTCGTATCTGAGATCAAAGAAGCTGAAAACTCAGGATCAGAAACTGAGATCTTTATCTCCGGTTTACGGGTTACAAAATCACCGTTGTTCAGTAACTGATTATCACTGTAAAGCTGAATGTTTACAGGTTTGTACAGACGGACGTTGCTCATTGTATAAACAACATTATTATTATATGAGTAGAACTCACTGTACTGGCCTTTCGGCTTCAGCTCAACAATCATGCTCAAACTGTCTCTGAAGTAAGGAATATTGAATTTACTTACGAATGATTTTAAGCTGTCCGGCTTTAAAGTATATGTAATTGTATCCGAAGAAATAAGATTAGGTGCATAAATATTCTTTTTGAATACATTTATAATTACACCAGGAATATTAGTGTAACCTGCATTATAATAATCAAAACCTATCTTCATACTTTCTCCCACTTTGTAATTGGAAGAAACTTTTAGAGAATTAACATCCCAGGTAATTTCAGCTGGAGGTGTAAAATTCACCTTGAGGGAATTCAGCACTGAAGATAATTTGCCGGCAGAGGTATCTATATTTATCTTTGCAACTAAATTCAGTTTTGGATACTGATAAGCATTAATAGAACTAAGGTCATTGAAGCCTGCACTCTGAAGGTTTGATAAAAGAAGTGTCTGCTGGTTATTTGTACTTATTCCGTACACATCAAACATAATACTGCTGTTGGGATTCAAAGTCTGTGTCCACGAAAAATCAGCCCAGGATTGTGCAGGACCTATAATATTGGAAACAGCTCCCGAAGTTCTTTTAAGAGTAACATTCATTGAGCTTATAGCTTCCAGCCAGTGATCGCAGGATACACACGCCGGAGAAGGGCGGCAGCAGGGATCGAACATCTCAGATACCTGACTTTGATTAGCTCCTAAATATCCGATGAGACTCCAGGAATGGAAATAACTGATCAGGCCTATTGAGTCACAATAAATACTGCCAAACTGTTTCAGTTTATTCTTAGCTGCTGCATTTAGAGTAACTCCGCCCGGTACATATGCTGCATTTAAAAGCATGATATAATGAGTAGTATCAAATGTATTCAAAAAACTGACAAGCGAATCATTTGAAGTTCCGGAATTCATTTTGATATTCTTAAAATTTATAATGCTTCCGTTGATTTTTTTTACCTTAAGAACATTCAATCCAGTATTCAGGCCTCCGTCAATATATATGTTCTTATTATCGACGCTGAAATATGATGACTCTTCCGCATTGCTGCCATAAGATCTGACATATAAATTTGCAGTATATTCTGAAAGCTCAATTCCGTTTGTCTTGTAAGCAGTATTCGAATAATCAGACTGTGAATACTGATTCGGATTATTTTTTAATACTGTAATGTTTGTGCCTGAAGAGTTTTCATCAGTGGATTTTATAGCAGAAGAAGTTATAGTGTTATTATAAATAAATGTCTGAAGCGAAGACCACCCGGAGCTGTCATTATTTATGACACAGTTAGTTCTCCAGAAATATAATTTATTGTTTACAAGCAAAGATACAGGAGACTTGAACTTTGTAGTCACTCCTGTAATACCGGTTTTAACAAATGTCTTCAGAAGCGGAGAGCTGAAAGACGAACTTGTATCCATCTGAAGAATTACTTTAATGGTATTTGAAATTGTATTCAACCTCGGGTTCAATGCGCTGAATTCCACACTGTCAGTATTGATTACTGAATTATTAACAGGCTTCAGCGGAACAAATGCCGTGTTTTTAACAGGTATATTTATAGTTGTGACATTGTTGCTTTTATTCTCAAGTGGTATCCAGTTATTTAAATCAAGAGTTACAGTAGCAGTATATAATCCAACTGAGTCTATATTAATGTTGTAATTTAATGATGTTTCGAGACCTAAATATCTTATTGTTGTATCTTTTACGTAATAATTCTGATTATCTTTTTTTAACTGCATCCGGACCTTAGCCGAATCACAGTTTGTTCCGAAATTTCTTGGAGTAACAGTAAGAGTAATGTTATCTCCGACATTCGGAAAATTATTTGACAATTTACAATCAGAATTTGTAATGGACAATTCCGGTCTGACAGGAAAGTTCAGCTTTACTGCCGGATCACCTATCAATGTGTAACAATTAAGCGTATGTCTAATACTGAAAGAAATTGAATCCTGGGACATTTTTGTATGAGCATATTTTGTAAGCTTACCAATTCTTCTGGCAGTATCTGTTTTCATTGTCTGAAGTATATGTGTTCCTAAATCGTTTCCATATTGAGCATAGCTCCACCCGGTAGTCCCGACAAATCCAATTGCGCCTTTTCCGGAAAGATAAATAAATCTTTCTCCAAAACCTCGGTAATCAGCTTTTGAATTCTCTCCGGTAAAACAGGTCAGGCTTAAAACAAGCGGAAGCTTATTTCCGTTGGAAAGAGTATTCGGGTCATCCATTGCAACTTCCCAGTCATGGCTTCCGGCATGTCCGCGGAAATTCACATACAGGCTGCCTCTGCTCATATCATTTTTTATTGAGTCCTTGAGGTTAAAAGTAGGAACACCAGATGTATCTGATCTGTAGATCTTATGCGGTCTCCCTGAAATGGATGCAGGGATTATGTAAGAATTAATTTCAAAATTTGATTTTGACTGGTGGGACAGCTGCTCTGATGCAGTTCCACCTCCTGTAATAAAGATAAAGTCCTTTGACCAGGTGTCCGGACTTTGACTTTCATAAGCAATGATCTTATCAACCATGGATTGCGCTTCTGATGGAGTATAAGCCGGCAATCTTCCTATTGCAATCATATCATAATAGCAGAAAGTACCGATATTGAAATTTGCAAAATATCCGTCCGAAGGAGGAAACCCGTATGTAGGAACTAAATTCTGATAATATGATGATGTTGAATTGATCTTTTTTGGATCAAGTGAAGCTCTTCCCAGCAGACAGATATAACTCAGCTTGGGTAATGTCCAGTTATTATAAATATAGTTTGTAAAATTTCTTACAGCAACAGGATCTTCGAGTCCATAATTAAAAACATCATACAAGTCTTCAACGTCGGCTTTGTATGATCTGAACCCGTCCCTGGACTGCCTGTAAGCCCTGAGCTGCTCTGCCTGAGTGAGCAATGAATTGTGATAAATGACAAGATAATCTGCTCCGTTTGAATTTGTCAGGAAATCAGGTACTGTCTTTTGCTTGATCCTGATTGGTTTCTTTGTTATGTCATTATTGATCACTTCAAATTTAGCATTGCTTCTGGCAGTAAATTTCAGTGTATCGAGAGTCGATGTAAAAGCATTGATCCTTACATTGTTAGTAACGTCATATATGTTTACAGTGCTTCCTGAGTTGTAATTTCTGATCCTGAATAATTTTGACGTTGTATCGGAACCGCCCAGATTAGCAGATAACTTTGCACTGTTAATCCTGAAAATTCTCGGATACTGAACTTCAAACATATCTATATATATTGAACCGGAATAGCCTGCAGCCGGAACGTATTTTACTGAAACATTATTTACAGTCGAATTTGAAAGCAATGAACTTGAAAATGTAACCGTTGTATCAATTTTATTCACATCATTTGAATACAAAGTAGTAATAAGATTCCCGTTTACAGAGATCTGAAGTGTATGTTCATTGAAAATATTAGTTGAGCTTCTGTTTGTCGGGTAAGCAAATACTTTTATGGACGCAGTCTGAGGTGTTGTAAAAAGGTTAGGTATAGAAAAAGTATCGCTTAGAGTCTGATTATCATAAAGTGTTGACCAGTACCAGCCTTCACCTCTGAATTTTTCAGTGCTGAGAAATCTAAGGTCATTCGAATTTAAGGCTTCACCTTGCGAATAAAAGTAATCTTTTTCAAAATGAAGAAGATCATAGAAATAAAGATTGGAAAAACTGTTTATAGTTGAATAATTAGAAACAGAATATCTTATGCCGTTTGCTCCGCCCCAGTCTGCCCAGTAAACATTAGTATCAGAATATGGATTATAATATTCATTTGTTTCATATGCAGGATTATTATTATGATCAAAAGTCGTCGTCGATCCACCGTAGTTTCGGGTGCCGTAAAAATCAAAATAATCAGGTGCGTCAAAAGTACCGTCCTGTTCACCGTTGAAATATACGGGGATCTGATTCCCTCGTGTGTAAACTTTTACCGTCCTGGGGTCTATGGAATTTGCATTTATTCCTGCATTGGTAAAATCTGTCTTATTAATTCTGTACATCCCGTCTTCTGCAACATACATTTTCAGATATGTTTTGTTCGGGGTTATCCAGTTGTAATTCTGTGAATATGAATTGCAAGTGAACAACATTAAAAAAATAAATATTAATACTGAATTTTTCATAAATAATTTAAATATAATTGATATTTGGGGATTAAATTTCTGTTATAAATTTTTTAATAATTATAATTTCTTAATTTAAGAAATTACTTTAGCATAACTAATTTCTGAACTTTCACGTCTGACTTTGATTCATCTCCTGAAACTAATTTATAAAAGTAAGTACCGTTTGCTACAAAGTCTCCGTCATTATCTCTTCCGTCCCATGGAATAACATTGTTACCTATTCTTGCCGTGTATTCAATTTCCTTAATCAGCCTTCCGCTAGTCGTATAAATCCTGAGTTTAAATAATTCTTCTGACAAATAACCTTCAAGATCAAATATAAAGTTAGTCTCGCTTCTCATAGGATTCGGGTAGTTGTAAAGATCATTTACCAGGAGCCTGTCACTTACGTTCACATCTAATGATAATGTATCTGAGAAATCTTCCACATTCCTGTAAATAACTGATAATTTGTTTACACCATTATTCAAAGAAGGGAAATAATTTAAAGATAAATTACTTCCTTTAACACTGTTATCTGAATTTACTGTTTTCAATACCGGATTCATTCTTCCGCTGATAAGATAGGGAATATAATTACCATTTAACCTGATCTTCAGTATTGTTGTGTCTGATAAATAATCTTCGCTTACGGTATTTGCCACGGTGATTTTTATCTCCGGATTCCTGCTGACATAATCCCCGTTTTTAATTTCTTTTCCGTCGCTTAATACAGTAACTGCCGGTTCGGATGCTGATTTTGTAAAGTTCAGTCTGAAGTCTGCCGTATTATTGAATAAATAAAATTCATTCGAAAGATCCTTTGGCTTAATATTTACATATATCTTTGCACTGTCTCTTACAGGAGGGAAGTTAAAGCTGTTAGAATATCTTAATGTGCTGTCAGTTTTTAAAAGTGTGGAAACCGTATCTGTTAAAATCAGATTGACATCCGAGACAGATCCGTTGTAAAGATTTACAATAGTACCGTAATTAAATCCAAATCCGGAATTGTGATAGTCAAAGGAAAAATTATATAAATTAATATTGTCTTTGCTTCCTGAATTTACCTGAAGTGAGTTTTTGTCAAGTACAAGTTCGGAAGCCGGTGTATAATTTACATTGACAGAATTCAGAACCGGAGATTCTTTTCCTGCGATTGAGTCAATATTAAATTTTGCAAGAAGATTCAATGTTGGATACTGCCGTGCATCAACAGAGCTTAATTCCACAAATTTATTTGTCTGAATATTTGAAAATAAAAGTGTCTGTATTCCGGCTGAATTTATTCCGATAACGTCAAATGTCAGACTGCTGTTGGAAGGAATACTTGAAAAGCTCCAGTAAAATTCATTCCATTCTTTTGCTGGTCCGATTAAATTTGAAACAGTGCCGGAGGTTTTTTTGAATACAACACTCATTGAACTTACAGCCTGAGACCAGTGATCACAGCTGACACACATAGGTGCCGGCCTGCAGCACGGATCAAACATTTCCGAAACCTGAGATGAACCTGCACCGATAGAACCGATAAAGCTCCAGGAATGAAAATAACCCGTCAAACCTATTGAATCGCAATAAACACTTCCGAATTCTCTCAGCTTGTTTTTTGCACCTGTTGAAAGATTTGTACCTCCCGGTACATACGCAGCATTAAGCAGCATCAGATAAGATGTCGAGTCAAATGTATTTAAAAAGCTTAGTAACGAATCGGAAGAGTTTGCAGCATTCATTCTGAAATTCCTGAATTCAAGAATACTTCCGTTTAATTTTTTAACCTTGATCAGATTAAGTCCGGTATTTGCACCTCCGTCTATATAAATATTTCTGTTTCCAACGCTGAAATAAGATGCTTCCTCGGCATTACTTCCGTATGACCTGACGAAAAGATTTGAAGTATATTCATTTAGTCTTATCCCACCATTATAAAAACCGGTATTGTAAAAATCGGATTCGGAAAACTGAGAATAGCTGTACTTCATGAGATTAACAATTTTATTTGCTCCTACCAGCCTGTCTTTATTGTTATCAATATCATCTTCCGAAACATATCCGTTATTATAAATAAAAGCTCTGGTCTTTGTCCATCCTGTTGTATCTCCGTTGATCACTGAATTTGTTCTCCAGTAGTATAAAGTATTGTTTATAGCAACCGGCAAAGCAGATCTGAATTTTGTATCTGTACCATTTATAATAGTTTTCGCGAAAGTCTGCAATACGGGAGAGTTGAATAATTTATTTGTATCAAGCTGCATTAGTACCTTTACAGAATTCTGAGTGAAATTTAATGAAGGATTTAATCCGGATAATTCAACACTGTCTTTGAATATAATAGAGTTATCTACCGGACCTATGGGTAAAAACGAGTAATCGCTGTAGGGAATATTAAACGAAATTGTATTATTTGATTCATCTTCAAAAGGGTATCTGTTATTCTGATCCAGTAATACAGTCATATTGTAAACTCCCGGGGAATCAATCTTAAACTTATATAAAACTGTGTCCATAAATCTGAAAGCGCGGTAAGAAGTATCTTTAATTAAATAGTTTATATTATTTTTTTTCAGCTGAAATCTAATTTTACATGTATCAGCATATAGTCCGTAATTTTTAGGAGTTATTTTTAGCGTAATAGGTTCGCCTAAGATTACTGACTGGGTTGACAGACTATAATCATTATTGTTGATAACAAATTCCGGATATTTCGGTAATTTTAATTTTACAGCAGGATCCCCTAAAAGATTGTAACAGTTGACAGTATGTCTTACAGAAAATGAAAAAGAATCCGCGCTCATACTTTTTCCCGCCGATTTAAGCAAATCACCCATTCTTCTTGTGCTGTCCAGTTTCATGGTCTGTATGATATATGTGCCAAAATCATTTCCGGCAGCAACGAAGCTCCATCCCGTTGTTCCTACAAATCCTATAGAGCCTTTGCCGTTGAGATACATGAATTTTTCACCGAATCCTCTGAATTCTGATTTGGAGTTTTCTCCTGTGAAACAGGTAAGACTTAGAATGATCGGAAGCTTATTCCCGTTATTCAAAGCATTTGGATCCTGCATTCCTACTTCCCAGTCGTGACTTCCTGCATGTCCCCTGAAATTTATGAAAAGTGTCCCGCGGTTAATTGTATTAACTATTGAATCAGCATAATTAAATGTTACATTTCCTGAAGTATCATTTCTGTAAATTTTTACAGCTTCACCTGAAATGGGAGGAATAGTAACATACTGGAGAGTTTCAAAATTTGATCTCACCTGGTAAGACTGCTGCTCAGGATAAGTAGAACCTCCTGTAATAAATGTAAATGTCTTCCACCATTTGTCAGGTGGTTCGTTTTCGTAAGAAATGATCTTATCAACCATTGTTTGAGCTTCAGATGTAAAGTATGCAGGAATTCTTCCGACGGAAACCATGTCATAATAAAAAAATGTTCCCGTATTAAAATTAGCAAAATATCCGTCCGAATTCGGATTTCCGTAAACAGGTATATAATTCTTCTCATACACACTGGCTGAAGAATTCCTCTTTGGATCCAGTGAACCTCTTCCGAACAAACATACATATTTATTTCTGGGCAGCTGCCAGTTGTCATTTACATATTTTACAAAATATTTTACTGCTATTGGATCTTCAATTCCGTAGTTGAAAATATCATAAATATCCTCTATCTCGGCTTTGACGCTTCTGAAATTATCATGTGATTGCCTGTATGCCCGCAGCTGTTCTGCCTGGGACTGAAAAAGGGAATTGTAAATTATAAGGTAGTCAGCCCCGTTTGATCCGGATACTAAGTTTGGAACCTGCCTTTGTTTAATTCTGATTGGTTTGTTCCGAATTGTATCATTTATAATCTGAAGAAGAGCATTGCTTTTAGCAGTAAACTTTAATGTGTCCGCGGTATTTGTAAAATTAGTAATTCTTAAATTGTTTTTAACGTCATACATGTTTAATGAATTGCCTGAAGTAAATCCGGAAATTTTAAACAATTTAGAAACTGTATCGGAAGAGTTTAAATTTGCAGAAAGACTTTTATTAATGAACCTGAAAGATTTGGGATACTTAAGTTCAAACATGTCAAAATACATATGACCGTCAAAGCCGGGAGCCGCAATATATTTAATGTTAACGTTATTGACAGTTGTACCCGATAAAACAGAAGATGAAAAATCCACTATTGTATCAATTTTGTCAAAATCATTGGAATATAATGTACTGATGAGAGTACCATTAACTCTTACTTCAATTGAGTGTTCATTTTCTATTGAACTGGTGTAATTCTGAGGGTATGCAAATATTCTAAGTGATGAGTTAACAGTTGAAGATGATAATCCCGGAAGTGAAAATGTATCAATGACAGTCATGTTATTCGAAAGTAATGTCCAGTACCATCCTTCCCCCATGAATTTTTCAGTGTTAAGATATCTGTAGTCGGCTCCGGAGACATTCTCCCCCTGAGAATAGATCTTATCTTTCTCAAAATGAATCGTATTGAAATAATAATCCGGTGTATAAGTTAAAGATGATGAATAATTTGAATTTGAAAATCTCAAGCCGTTTGCTCCGCCCCATTCAGCCCAGTATATGCTTGTATCGGAATACAGATTGTAATATTCATTAGTTGAGTAAGAAGAATCATTGTTTGTGTCATATGTAGTTGTCAGTCCTCCGTAATTCCTTTTACCATAAAAATCAAAATAGTCTCCGTCATTGAATACTCCGTCAGATTCTCCCTGAAAATATACGGGGATCTGACTGCCTTTATAAAAGACCTTTACTGTCCTGGGATCTACAAGCGATGTATTAATGCCGGCATTAGCAAAATCAGATCTGTTAATTTGTGTCATTCCTTCATTTATTACATACATTTTCAGATAAACTTTATCAGGAGTGATCCAGTTGAAATTCTGCGCTTTAGAAAAATCACCTGTCAGCAGTAATAATAAAACCGGAATGATTAAATATTTTTTAAGCATAAAAAATATGAATTATTTTTTAATAGTTAAAATTATTATTTGAATTAAATGAAATCCACGAACTGTATTGCAGCTAAAATAAAAACGTATATCTGCCTTATCTTTCTGAATATTTTTGAGTTAAATTTCGAAGGAGCAACAAAGGTAAGAGCATTTACAACGTTAAGATTTTTCCCTTTCCACAAATAGTATTCTTTAAAAAGATCGGATATCATTTTTTTGCTGGACCTGTTATCGGATAAAGTAGCGCAGGAAGTTAGCAGATAGTAAGTTATCCTTTTCCGAATACCTGTTTCATGAAAGAATTCAGACTTCCTTAAATGCCGGGCTATATTTAATATGGAATTCGCTTTATCCATTATCATCTTCTTTGTGTTTTTTACAAGGGATATCTTCTCTTTGGAATCCATATTGACATAAAAAAGAATCTCCGGTATATGTGCGATCTTATTATTTATAATTGCAGCTCTTACGTCATATTCATAATCTTCCCAGATCCTTGAATCAGACCATGGCCCTATCTTATTTACAATATCTCTTTTCCAGACACATGCTCCGGTTGCCCATGGTCTGCCGTGTACATCAAATAATACCGGAACTATAGTATCGAATGATTTATCATTCTTGTTTCTCAGGAAATTTCCTGCAGTTCGTATAAGCATTGTCTTGCTGTATGCCATTCCGACTTCTTTATGCTCCTCGAGATAATTTACAAGCTTTTCAAGAAATTCCGAATGCCAGAAATCATCTGAATCCAGATATGCAAAATAATCTCCCTTAGCAAGAAGTCTGCCTGTTTCCCTGGCTAATCCCGGACCGATATTTTTTTCATTTCTGACGAATTTTACCTTGAAATCACTGCCTGTGTGTTCTTTTAAAAAATTATCATCAAACTTTTCTGTAGAATGATCGTCTATCAGTATCAGTTCGATCGGTTTATATGTCTGATTTATGACTGACATGACCGATTCTTTTAACAGACCGACTCTGTTGAAATATGGAATTATTACAGAAATTAAACTTTTTTTCATGCCTGTTTTTTTACAGTTTCGTCTAAAAAAACTTAAATAAATAATAGAACTCCATCAAGAATTGTTCATTATTTGCAGTTGTATGTGTAAAAATTGAATAAGAATTTAACAAATATAATTGAGCTAAAAAAGATTAAAGTAAATTCTTTTCGAAGTTATCCGATAGTTACATTTCCTGACTGAACGCTGATAACACTGATTTATCTGATTATGTCCTTATTTCAACATGTAACAAAAAAAATAAAAAATCCGTAATATTTCTTTAAATATCAGAATTGTACGATTGCAATTTTATCAAGTACTGATCGAAATTGCTGTCGAATATTTGAATTTTTCATAACTGCAGATATTTATGCAGTCATTTGTTTTTAATAAACTTAATTAAAAGCCTGAAGTTGAAAGTGCAAAAATACTTATATCCGGATTCTGTATAAGATTTTCTATATGGTTTTCTTTTGTGAAATGATAATCCCGGAATTTAAAGTTTTCCGGAAGCTTGTTGCTTTAAGTTAGCTTGTTTGAAATAATAATTCAAGATTGAAATTTGCAGTCGGGTAAACTGTGGGTTTAACAACAGGTTCTTTTTTCCCGGCCATTTTAACATTCTCCTCAGCATCTTAAGTACTTCTGCGTTTCTTATATTATCGTTCCTTTTCTGAAAAGATTTAATAGCGTTAAATAACAGCTTCATGTCTTTGAACAGATGTTTCTCAGATAAACCTTTGGATGAAATCAGCTTCCTGATCCTGATTGCATCTTCTGTGTTCAGTTCGATTCCTAAATCCCTGAAATTATCCTTTACCACTTTTGCACTGTCTTCGCTGATTATTCTTATGTTTCTGTTGCTGCTGTTGACGTGATGATCCCTGTATAAAATCAGTTTGTTTTTTAAATTATATACTTTCCCATGGTTAATAATGTGAGTAAATATTCTGAAATCTTCCGCATACGAAAAATCCTTTTCATATCTTATGTGATATCTGTCTATAATTTCTTTTCTGAACATTATACTCGGATTGGCTAGTGTACATTTGAAAAGCAGGCAGAATTTTATTTCCGCGTCATTTACAGGTCGCTCAGGACTGGAAGTCAGATTACCTTTGTGATCGATTACTGAAATGTCAGATCCAAGCAGAACATACTCAGGATTATCCTGAAAAAAAGATAATTGTATCTTAAATCTCTCTGGTAAGGAAATATCATCGGCATCCTGAATGGCAATGAATTTACCCCTGGCTCTGTCAAGCGCATAATTCAGCGAACTGACTCTTCCTGTATTTTTTCCGTTTTCAATTAAAATTATTCTTTTGTCTTTATCCGCTAATTTTTTCAGAACATCATATGTCCTGTCTGTTGATCCGTCATCTATAATTATGTGCTCAAAATTCCTGAACGTCTGTCCGGTAATACTGTTTATGGATTCTGCAATATAGTCTTCGCAATTGTAAACAGTCGTAATTACAGATATATCAGGATTCATAGAACCGGTTTTAATTATAATTTAAAATTTAAACTTTTCTCCATGGAGCTTTATTTACAGCAAGAATTCTTTTATTGTATTCTCCGCGGATCTTAAGAATTTCATTCAGTCTTCCTATTGTTTTTTCGATCCTCAGCGTCTCTTCATCTCCTTCGTTCAGTTCATTGAATTTTATTAATTTCTTAAAGCCATATCCTCTTAATTTTCTGATTAGACTGAATGCCTGATACTGCCATTTATTTTCCTTATTCAGTTTACCATTTACTGTTATTTTGTCAGACTCTTTCAGATAAGG
>WBZU01000484.1_pt2 | contig 22821 bp, 16 predicted proteins | sample 5204311 | NCBI WGS metagenome assembly WBZU01 (sample SAMN12344359, study PRJNA552823) | activated sludge metagenome | biome: Activated sludge suspended growth; feature: Nitrification reactor; material: Wastewater; isolation source: activated sludge from nitrification reactor of wastewater... | reverse complement strand
GAAGAGGTTAAGAAACTAGGTGAAACAGCAAGTAATACATTAAAGAAATTACCGTATGGAATACCACGCCACGTCATTGAAAATGGAAATACCAGTTTAGTTGGTAAAACAGATCAGGAAAAATATCCATTACGCATTTTTGGGGAACATAATTTAATGAATCTTGAAGCAGCTCGATTGGCTTGTGCTGAAGTAGGAGTGAAGGATAGCCATTTTTTTGAAGCCATAGCTTCCTTTAAAGGCGCCAGTAAACGCCTTGAAATAGTGACTCAAAATGATTCAACAGTAGTGTATAAAGATTTTGCACATTCACCTTCCAAATTAAAAGCGACCACTGCTGCTGTTAAAAAGCAATTTCCAAATCGAAAGCTAATTGCTTGTATGGAGTTGCATACTTTTAGTAGTTTGAACGAAGAATTTTTGCAACATTATTCAGGGGCAATGAAGGAAGCCGATCAGGCATTTGTATATTTTAATCCGCATACCATTGCTCATAAAAAACTTAAGCCAATAAGCATTGAGCAAGTGCAAACTGCTTTTGGAGGTGAGAACTTATCGGTGTATACTGATGCCAATGCCCTTGTATCAGAATTAAAGAAGATCGACTGGCACAATAAGAATTTGCTGATGATGAGTTCAGGAAATTTTGATGGCATTGATTTTAAGGTACTCGGTGATCAATTGATAGCTTAGCTTATAGAGTTTTCTTCTTACTAGTAGCCTTTGTAGTTTTTTTGTTTGCAGCAATTTTTTTATCCGCGGTTACAGATTTTACATTCGATTTAGAAGCAGTTTTCTTTTTTTCTGAAGCTACTTTCGACACTACTTTTTTAGGACTGCTTTTCGTAATTGATTTCTTTGCACTTACTCGTTTTGCTAAACTTTTTACTTTGTTTAATACATCTTCTTTTAAATTAGAAGAATAAGCAGCATTAGTAGTTGTAACTGCAGTATTGGTAACTAGTTCATTTGTATCAACTGCAACAGTTAGTGCATTAATATCAAGTGAATCAACTGCTGTATTTTTTTTAGCATTGGGCATTTTCTTTTGTTTCAAAAGTTCGCTCAACACATATTCCATATCAGTTAGCACATTCATAAAATAAATGTATGCATCATAAGGAGATTGATAGGGACTAAAATATTTATGTACATCACCGTCGGCCCAAAATTTTGTACACATGTAATAAAAATGATCGCTGGTAAGTAGTTTGGCCCAGGTGTCCAACATATCTTCTCGTTCGGTTGCCAATACACGTTCCTTAAATGAATAAATGCGTTCAATTGCTTCATTTTGCATTGAATTACCAAGCCATGCCGACAAGTCTCTTTCAGTATCAGCCCAAGAAGTTAAGTCATGTGCATCATAATCGTCTCGAATGGGATATTTTTGGGTAACCTCACTCACAGTTTTAAAATCAAAATCCTTGTGGCTAAAAATTTCTGTTGGTAATTGACTTAAAAAGTCAAAAATACCGGACGATTCCCATTGATGTTCTCCAAAAGTTTCGTAATCCATAAACAGATTAATCACTTCACCATTGCCTGCTATTGAATGCACCCAACCCGCAAATTTTGCAGCCGACAAAGGGTGCTCAGTCCAATTAGGGTCGCTAAAACGAAATGCAATATCATCGCTTAAGCGATAATTTTTAAGCAATGTTTTTAAAGAATGACAATTGGGGGAACGATAAATAAAATTGGGACTTCTGTTTTCGAGTATTCGGTCAGCACCTTCGCAAACAATTGCTTTATAACCCATGTCTTCAATGGTTTTGGCAATTTCGTTGTTGTAAATTAATTCAGTGTTTCGAAAAACAGTAGGACTTTGTTTAAAGTATTTTTTAATTAAATCGCGGTGTTTTTCAACTTGACGTTTAAATTCTTTTTTGTCGTAAATAAAACTTAAGGAATGGTAATATGTTTCACTCAAGAATTCAACACAACCGGTTTTACTAAGAGCAACAAATGATTCGAGTACATCAGGACGGTATTTTTCGAATTGTTCAAGAGCGGTACCGCTTATGGAATAACTGATGCGAAATTTTCCTTTGTGTTTTTTTATCAACTCCAACATCATTTTGTTGGTTGGGATATAACACTTATCGGCAACCTTATTCATCACTTCTCGGTTGAGCTTTTCATTTTCATAATAATGATCGTGACCGATGTCGAAAAAATTATATTCTTTTAAACGGTAAGGCTGGTGTACCTGAAAATAAAAGCAAACTGATGGCATAGTATTTTGTATTTAGTTGCTGTAAATCTTTTATGAATGGTGTTTGAAACGGTTTTATTTAGTGAGAATACTTATCAATAACGGTATATTTTTTAACATACTAATTTATCATACACTTTGAGCACTTTCTTTGCTGTTGAAGTCCAACTAATTTTCTTTAAATCTATAAAAGCAGTATCTACCAATTCTTTTCGCAAAGTGGGATATTCGAGTAAGGAAATAATGTAATTCGCCATTTTATTTACATCCCAAAAATCCATTGTAAGCGTTCCGTGTATTACTTCGGCGGCACCCGATTGTTTGCTTAAAATTGTTGGAATTCCATACTGTACTGCTTCCACGGCACTTAGCCCAAAGGGTTCGGAAACACTGGGCATTACATACACATCGGCAACAGCCAACAGGTCATTAATTTTTTCTTTGGTTAAAAATCCGGTGGTATGAAACTTATGCCCAATGCGAGCTTCAGCAGCTTTTTCCATAATGCCTCGCATCAAATCCCCTGTACCAGCTAATACAAAGCGAACATCAGGATAATGTTGCAACACTTTTTTTGCTGCTTCAAAATAAAACTCAGGACCTTTTTGACGTGTTATTCTACCAAAGAAAATTACAATTTTTTCGGAAGTTATTCGCTTTAATTGAGAGTGGTTTACTGGTTCTATGCCATTGTGCACCGGAAAAATTTTAGACTTCGAAATGCCATACACATTTTCAATTATTGAGCCTGTGTAGTTGCTTACAGGAATAATAGCATCTGCATATTCCATTGCCCTTTTTTCGAGTTGATACACCCAACTTTTATTTTCAGGACCACTTCGGTCGTATTCAAGCGAATGAACATGCAACACTAAAGGTTTACCGGTGGCAGCTTTAATTTCCATGCCCGGTAAAAAAGTCATCCAATCGTGGGCATGTATTATGTCGAATTGCTTGGTGGCAGAAAGTTTTACACTTAATTTCGAAAACTCCAAAACTTTGCGAATAATATCCGCACCATACAATTCGTTTATTTCAAATTGTTTCAGTTCGGATGAGTATACTTCGTGTTGAATTTTATTAATTTCAGCCTCTCCTGTAAAGTTAATATAGGGTGAAAGGGCTAAATCAAAATAATTTGCCGTTGTAAATTTCTTGAGCCCTTTTTTTGTAACCTGCTTTTTAAGTGTTGAAATATCAACTGAATTAAGGCCAATTAATTCCATATAATTTACCGCATACTCGGTACTACTTTTAGGAATAATCATTTTAAGATTAGCCATTGGAGCCATGGCTTTGCATAAGCCCAAACAAGCCACACCAAGACCACCATTTATTACTGGGGGAAATTCCCAGCCAAACATTAGTACATTGGGTTTTGTTTTCAAAATGCAGTATTAAAAGCGTTAATTTGATATCTGATTAATAACTATATTTTTGCAGACTCGCAAGTTAAATTTCTCACAAATTTAAAACAATAATTTCTATTATTCTATGCAGCCTAAAACCGATAAATATTCAATAAAATACTTTCCCGATACCATTAAGAAATTTAGAAAACATGGCAATTATTTTTACTTTGAAACGAGTGAAACAATTTTAGAAGTAAGGGTTCAATCTGATAAAATAATTCGTTTTCGTTATGCAGCTGATGGCTTTTTTGAAAAGGACTTTTCGTACGCGATTCAAGAACATATACAGGACAACATCATTCATTTAGACTTTGTTGAATACGATGATTGTTTCGAAATACTCACTTCCGATATAACTTGTCAGATAAACAAAAGCGATTGTAAAATTAAAATGTTTGACAACGATAGTAATCTTATTTTGGAGGAAGAATTAGGATTTCACTGGCAACATTATTTATGGAAAGGCGGAAAAATAGTGTATTGCAGTAAGAAGATTCAGGAAGACGAGTGTTTCTTCGGAATGGGCGATAAGCCTACAGAATTTAATTTACGTGGTAAGCGTTTTGAAAATTATGGCGCTGATGTTTATGGGTTTGCTAAAGACCAAGATCCGTTGTACAAAAATGTACCCTTTTACATGGGATTGCATCATGGAATTGGTTACGGAATATTTTTCGATAATTCTTTTCGCACAATTTTCGATTTCGGAAAGGAACAAAATGAGACCGTTAGTTTTTGGGCGCGTGGAGGAGAAATGAATTACTATTTTATTTATGGCCCTGAACTTATTGAAGTGGTAAAAAATTACGCTTCATTAACCGGTAAGCCTGAATTGCCGCCACTTTGGTCTTTAGGTTATCATCAATGTAAATGGAGTTATTTCCCTGAAAGCAAGGTGAAAGAAATAACCAAAGAATTTCGCACACGAAAAATTCCTTGTGATGCAATTTACCTCGATATAGATTACATGGATGGATTTCGTTGTTTTACCTGGAACAAGGAATATTTTCCGGAGCCTAAACGAATGATTCGAGAATTGGCCGAGGATGGATTTAAAACAATCGTGATTATTGACCCGGGAATTAAAGTTGACAACGATTATCCGGTTTACCAGCAGGCTATAGCCAAAAATTATTTTTGCAAACGTGCCGATGGAGCATTGATGATTGGAGATGTTTGGCCGGGTAAATGTGCTTTTCCTGATTTTACAAAACCAGAAGTAAGGGAATGGTGGGCTGAATTATTTGAAGGACTAGTTGAAGCAGGCGTGCGTGGAGTTTGGAACGATATGAACGAACCTGCAGTTTTTGAAATTGGTACTTTCCCTGAAGATGTGCGCCACGATTATGATGGAAACCCTTGTAGTCACCGCAAAGCGCACAATGTTTACGGAATGCAAATGGCGCGCGCTACACATGCAGGAATAAAAAAGTTTTTGATGCCCAATCGTCCTTTTGTTATAACGCGTTCATTATTTAGCGGAGCTCAGCGTTATTCTTCAGTTTGGACGGGCGATAATCAAGCAACATGGGAACATTTATGGATAGCGAATGTGCAGATGCAACGATTGAGTGTTTCGGGAATTTCGTTTGCAGGATCTGACATAGGTGGTTTTATTGGAGAACCGGATGCAGAATTGTACACTCGATGGATACAATTGGCAGTATTTCATCCTTTTTTTAGAACACATTCAGCAGGAAACGAAACAACTTTTGAGCAGGCACCTTGGTCGTTTGGTGCGAAACACGAATTTATTATTCGAAAATTTATTCAATTACGTTATCATTTACTGCCTTATATCTACACTACTTTTTGGCAAAATGCTAGAACCGGTACTCCAATGATTCGCCCAGTTTGCTTTATGGATCAGTATGATCCACATACCCACAATCGCATGGATGAATTTGGTTTCGGAGATCATTTGCTGGTTTGTCCGGTTTTAGAACAATATGCCGATAAGCGTAAAGTGTATCTTCCAAAAGGTTTGTGGTATTATCAATGGGACGATACTTTATATCATGGAGGAAAGGAAATTACAGCCAAAGCACCAATTGATAAAATGCCTATATTTATTAAGGCAGGTGCTGTTATTCCGAATTATCCTAAAATGCAATACGTGGGTGAGTTTGAAATTTCGGAACTTACATTGCATGTTTATTTTTCGACCGAAACCACTGAGAGCGAATTGTATGAAGATGCAGGAGATAATTATGGATACAAGCATGGTAAATTTTCGCACACCAAGTTTTATGTAAATGGAAGCCGAAACAATTTGGTATTTCGACAATCAATTAGTGGCGATTTCGCTACGAGTTATTCTCATTACAAAATTATTTTTCATGGATTGCCCTTTAACTGCAGTGGATTTATGATCGACGGCCGCTTTCATAAGTTAGGAAAGAAAAACTTTGCAGTTGGTGTGGTAAAAATAAGAGTGGACAAAAATTTTGATGAAATAATTTTGGGTTAGTATTAATTCAATTTAACGCTAGTTTAATTTGCGGTTGATACTAAATATGCTTGAATTGCGTTAATTTAAGACATTATTTCGAACACTACTTCATGCGGTATTTTCAATGTTTGTTTTTAATTTTCTTTTTGACAAGTAGTTTATTTTACACGGCCTCATTTGCTCAGCAAAATTTTAGGATTTCTTTTTCCGACTCCTTAAAACACACAAAGGCACTTGAAAAATTAGCGATTAAACCAAAATTAATTGAAGTAAAGGAAACAGAAAATGAGGTAGCAAAAATAATTTATACGTTACAAGAAGCTGGATTTTTGTTGGTTAATTTAGATAGTTTAAAAAATACCAATTCGCTTGCAACTGCCTATTTTACCTTAGGAAATTGTTTTAAGTGGGCAACATTAAAGAAGGGAAATTTAGATGAAGTGCTTGTCAATAGGGTAGGTTTCAATGAAAAGCAATACAGGAATCAGATTTATCGTCCAAAAGAAATTGCTAAATTGCTTGAACGAATTTTAATCGAAGAAGAGAATTCAGGTTATCCTTTTGCTGCTGTTAATTTGGATAGTATTGTAATACGTGAAGATACAGTCAGCGCCAGCATTTACCTTCAAGCGAACAAGCGTTGTACAATTGATAGTTTGATAATTAAAGGAACAAGCCAAATTTCGCGGCATTACGTGTATCGCTTGTTGGGAATTAGACGCGGTGATACTTATAATGAATCGCGCATTAAGCAAATAAGCAATCGAATTAATGGAGTTCCGTTTTTAAAGGAAGCGAGAACTTCAGAAGTTTATTTTTCAGATAAATATACCCGACTTAATGTGTACATTGATTCAAAGAAGGCGAATCGATTTGATGGTGTATTGGGCTTTTTGCCGAACGAAACTACCGGTAAACTCTTAATAACCGGACAAGCAACTTTAAAACTTAGCAATAGTTTTAATAAGGGTGAAGTACTGGATGTTGATTGGCAAAAGTTGCAAGCCAAAACGCAAAATTTAAAATCGCGCTTGCAAATTCCTTTTTTGTTTAGAAGTCCATTTGGTGCTGATTTGGGATTTAAATTATATAAGCGCGATACATTATTTACGGATGTTAGTCAAAACGTAGGTTTTAATTATTTGGTGGGTTTGGATAGTTATTTCAAATTGTTTTTCACTAATCGCACCATTAATTTAATTTCAACTAGAGGTCTCGAAAATTTAACAACATTGCCACCTTATGTGGATATATCTTCTCAATCATATGGTATTGGATTTCGTACCGAGAAACTTGATTTTAGACTGAATCCACGAAAGGGTTATGTGCTCGATATTACTGTTTCTGCCGGAAAGAAGCAGATAAGGCGAAATTTAAAGTTGAATCCGGTTGCCTATGATAAAATTCAGGACCAATTAAAATCAACAGTATACAACGGAGATGTTTTGGCCGAATTGTATATACCCATCCAAAACAGAAGTACCCTTGTAGTGGGAAATAGATCGGCTATTTTTGAAAGTGAACAGCTGTTTCAAAATGAATTGTTTCGTTTTGGTGGATTAGCCACTTTGCGTGGATTTGATGAAGAATCAATTCTGGCATCAGCCTATACAATCAACAAGTTGGAATACCGATTTTTATTGGATAGAAATTCCTATTTATTTGCTTTTGCAAATCAGGCTTATTACGAAAATAAAGCGAGTAAATTAACCATACACGATACTCCATACGGCTTTGGTGCCGGAATCACTTTTGAAACAAAACCGGGAATTTTTTCACTCACCTATGCATTGGGCAAGCAGTTTAACAATCCTATTTCGGTTAGAAGTGCTAAAGTGCACTTTGGAATTATTAGTACCTTTTAACAAGTACTTATTGTTTGTTTTGTAGATTTGCAGCCAAAATTAAAAATTATAACTATGAAAAAATTGTTGATGGCTGTTTTAGTAATGGCCGGATTGAGTGTCCAAGCTCAGGTAAAAGTTGAAAATGGACCAGCACTTGAAAACGACCGCGACAGCAAAATGAACAGAATGTTGGGCGGAGATGATAATAGCTTTTATTGTTATCGAATAAAAACAAGAGGAAAGGGAACTTCTTTCTTTGTAGAAAAGTATAGCAAAAAGACACTAAAAGCTGAGTTTTCAAAAGAAATAACAGTTGAAGATGCTGAAGGAACTAAGATTGAAGATGTGGAGTATGCAGCAGGAAGCGTTTTTATTTTCAGACGAGAATTTATCAAGAAATCAGGTGAGATGGTGTTGTATTATCAAAATGTATCGTCAAAGGGTGTTGTTTCAAATAAAATGGTTGAAATAACCACCATAAAGTCCGACCACTATGAGTTTGTTGATTTTGATATTTGTACCAATCCAGCAAAGACTAAATTTTTAGTTAAAGCTTGTCACAAAGCGAATAAAACTGCTAAATACACCACCGATTTTATGTTGATGGAAGCAGCAACGATGAAAATTTCTTGGACAAAAACGGTAAACGAAAAACTCTCTGGGTCAAATGGATTTTGGTCTGGAGCAGCTGCTGCAGTTTTTGGTATTGCTGTAAGTACAGAAGATTTAGGCTTTATAGGAATGTTTTTAGATGACGCTGATAATATGTTTTATTGTTCAACAACCAAAGCAAAAGGCGCAGGAGAGAAAGAAAAGAAATATACCTTAAATCTTGGAAGTTTTTCGGCAGGTTCAACCACACCCATGAGCGCAATTCTTGGTTTTGACCAAGATTACTATGTATCTGACATTGAATTTTCTCAAACCAAAGAAAACGAAGTGGTTATTGGAGGGTTTTTAAAGGATGTAATTGAGCGAAAAGGTCGTGATTTGGTGCAGGTTGGGATTTTTAGTTTCAGAGTAAATAAAAGCGATCTAAAAATAAATAGCAAAGCGATTAAAATTTTTGATGATAAGATTTTGAAAGCACTGGAATCAACACCTGCTAAATCAAAGCGATATAAGTACAAATTAGATTATATTTTTTCTGTGGGATCTGATGTTTACTATGTTGGTGAACAATATGAATGGTGGGTGCAACAAAGAAGTTCTTCTTATGGATATGCAGGAGCTTCTTCAAGCACCTATGAATATGAATACATGGATGTAATCGTTGCAAAATTAAATTCTAAAGGTGAGTTTGAATGGGTTAAAAATGCTCCATTAAGAAACCATGTTAGTTTATCTAGCTATCCGCACGTTTTTAAGCAATACCTTGCTTATGCTACTTCAAAAAACATTTATATTTTGTGCGATGAGCATCCAAAAAATATGGAACGTTACGAAAAGGCCGATTTTGAACCAAAGGATTTAAAAACTGTTTCAGGTATTCACGGTTCAAACTTTGTAAGTACCGCTATTTCATTAACTGATGGAAAAATTACACATCAATTGGTATTTGAGAATAAAGACTATTGTTTTGCTCCAATTCAAGAAAGAAATATGCAATTTATGCCGCCTGAGGATACCGAAATATTTGTTCCTTCTTCAAACAATGAACTTTATATTTATACCGAAGACAGAGGGCGCGATCGTTTTTCAAGAATTATATTAGAGTAAATTAAGAACTACATACTCACTTAGCTTATTCAAAGCCTGAAAACATATACATTGTTTTCAGGCTTTTTTGCTTACTAAAATGGAGCAATTCATGTTGACTTTATAATTTTAATTGCAAATGGAATTTACACTTTTCTATTCCTTATCTTTACCCAAATTATTAATTCATGAGCGTTTTATTTTTATTGATAGGTTTGATTTTAGGCGTTGTTGTGGGGTGGTTTTATTTCAAGAGTAAAGCACAACAAAGCGCTAAAGATATTGAAGCACGCTTAATTGCTTTAGATAAAGAAAACGGCATTGCACAAGAAAAATTAGATGCTGCTCTTAACGAGAGACTAAGAATTTCACAAGAGTATCAAACAGAGAAAGAATTGCTCAAAGTGGAATTAAACAAAGAAAGAGAACTCTTAAATAGTGCTAATACCCGCTTAGCTAAGGCTGAAGAAGTATTTAATGGATTGAAGGAGAAATTAAGTACCGAAAAATCTGAAAAAGAAGAGTTGCAAAAAAGATTGGTTACGGAATTTGAAAACATAGCTTCAAAAATTTTAGAGGAGAAAAGTCAAAAATTTACAGAGCAAAACAAAAGCAACCTCGACATCATTTTAAATCCCCTTAAAGAAAAAATTAAAACCTTTGAAGAAAAGGTAGACAAAGCCTACAAGGAGGAATCAGCAGAACGTATTACCTTAAAAGCCGAAATAAAAAATTTAGTAGAACTCAATAAACAAGTAAGTGAAGAGGCAAATAATTTAGCCAAGGCACTTAAAGGTGACAATAAAATGCAAGGAAACTGGGGCGAGGTTATTCTTGAAAAAATATTGGAGCGATCAGGACTTGCGAAAGATTTAGAATACATCACGCAATTTCAAACCAGCAACGAAAGCGGTAAAACCATCAAGCCGGATGTGGTAGTACTCTTACCGGATAATAAACACATCGTTATAGATTCAAAAGTTTCTCTAACGGCCTACGAATCTTTTGTTAATTCGGATGATGAAAGTTTCCGTGAAAAGTACAGCAAAGAACACATCAATTCAGTAAAGAATCACATTAAATTATTGAGCGAAAAAAACTATCAGGCATCTTCCGAATTTAATACTCCTGATTTTGTGCTCATGTTTATTCCAATTGAATCATCCTTTAGTATGGCGATACAAAGCGATGCAGAACTGTTTAATTTTGCATGGGAACGAAAAATTGTGATGGTTAGTCCATCTACTTTATTAGCTACACTTAGAACAATTTCGTCTTTGTGGAAACAAGAAAAGCAAACAAAAAATGCGCTGGAAATAGCCAAACAAGGTGGTGCTTTGTACGATAAATTTGTAGGATTTGTTGAAGATCTCGAAAAAATAGGTAAATCAATCGATACCACGCAGGCCGCTTATTCAAGTGCTATGAATAAGTTGCAAAGTGGTTCCGGAAATTTAATAAAACGTGTACAGGATATTGAAAAATTGGGAGCAAAAACGACCAAATCTCTTTCTGAAAAATATCTTGAAAAAAATGATAATCAACCTCTGAAACTCGAGCAATAGCTATGAGCAACTATCGATACATACTGATTTTATTTATCCCACTTCTTTTTAGTAGTTGTTACGAAACTGCAAAAATTGCAAATCAAAATTTGGCATTCACTTATGAACGTAATGCTCAGGTTTTGCATCCAATGTACACAGTTTATCATGATTCGCCCAGCCAATCGCAACTTCATTTCTCAATTAATACGCAGGAATTACTTTACATGAAAAGCGTGGGTGCAGCAAATTATATGGCAAAAATTTCGGTGTCGTATAATCTGTATTCTTCTTATGAATCTAAAGTAGTATTAGACTCTTCATCGGTTGTTTTAGAAGACGATGCTAGTAAAGAAGAAAATGTTACGCTACATGGTTCCTTTGAATTTAAAGCAGTTTACCCGAATAGGTATGTACTTGAAGTATTGCTAACCGATTTAAATCGAAATCAATCGGCTGTTAGTTTTGTGGAAGTAAATAAAAGTGGAATCAATGCAGCTCAAAATTTTAAACTAACCAATTTTAAAAGCGGACAAGTACTTTTTACGAATTGTGTAAAATCAAATGAAGTTTTTCAAGTTAGCTACTCAAAAAATTCAGCACAGAGACAACTGCGTGTGAATTATTACAAGCCAAAATTTACGCTTCCCGCACCTCCTTTTTCTGTGCAAAATTTTCAAGCGCAGTCGCTTGTGCCTGATAGTACTTTTGTCTTAAATCTGGATGCAAATTTTATTGCGGATGTAAAATTAAGTAGTCGCGGTATGTATCATTTTCAAAGCGATACAGTTGGGAACGATGGATTAACTGTTTTTGTATTTCAAGATTCGTATCCTTTGCTCACAACTGCCGATGATTTAATTCCACCACTGAGGTACATAACCACAAAGCAGGAATTTGAATCCTTGCAGAATTCTATGAACAAGAAATTGGCTGTGGATGAGTTTTGGTTAAACAATTGTGGGAATATGGATAGAGCAAAATCTGCATTAAAAGTATATTACAATCGTGTACAAAATTCAAATACTTATTTTACATCTTACACCGAAGGTTGGAAAACAGATCGTGGTTTGGTATACATTGCTTTTGGCTTACCTACTTCAATTTATCGTGATAGCAACGGTGAAACTTGGATTTATGGTGAAGAGCAAAATAGTCGCTCGTTAACATTCACCTTTTCGAAGGTTGTAAATCCTTATAGTGATGCCGACTATAGCTTGAACCGCTCTGAAAATTTTAGAAGCGATTGGTTTAGAATGATTGATGCTTGGCGGCAAGGCAAAATAATTAACGAAAAATAGTAAACGGTGGAAAGGAAAAATCACGATCAAAATCCCAATTTTATTTTTGGAATTCATCCGGTTTTAGAAGCTTTGAAGTCTGATAAGGATGTTGAAAAGGTATTTATTCAAAAGGGAATTTCACCGGCTATATTCAAGGAATTAAGAGAATTACTTGGACGTAAGGAAACACCCTTTCAATTTGTTCCACCCGAAAAATTAAATCGCCTTACTTCAAAAACTCATCAAGGTGTTATTGCCTTTGTAACCGATATTAAATTTCAAGACATTGAACAACTGTTGCCGTTAATTTTTGAAAAGGGCAAAGTGCCCCTGTTATTGGTTTTAGATCGAATAACAGATGTACGAAATTTTGGAGCTATTTGCAGAACAGCCGAATGTTGCGGAGTTGATGCTGTAATTGTACCAAGTAGGGGAGCAGCACAAATTAATTCGGACGCTATTAAAACTTCAGCTGGTGCTTTGCATAAAATCGCAGTATGCCGCTCACAAAACCTAAAAACCACACTTGCATTTTTGCACCAAAGTGGAGTTTCGATTATTGCATGTACTGAGAAAACTGAAGCCATTTATACTACTATCGATTTTACCACTCCAACTGCCATTATTATGGGATCTGAAGATGAAGGCATTAGTGGAGAATATTTGAAGTTAAGCAATGCTCGAGCAAAAATTCCTTTATTGGGCGAAATTGGCTCACTGAATGTTTCAGTTGCCTGTGGTGTAATTTTGTATGAAGCTGTTCGTCAGCGTTTGCATACAACTGTATAAAACAAATTTATTTTCGGTACATGAGAGTTTTTAAATTTGGTGGTGCCTCAGTAAAGGATGCCAGCGCTGTTAAGAATGTAGCTGCAATTTTGCAACTTTTTCCAAATGAAAAATTAGTGGTTGTGATTTCTGCAATGGGTAAAACTACGAATGCTTTGGAGCGAATTACAGAAGCAAGCTTTACCAATCGCTCTGCTATTGAAACATTAATAGCTGAAATAAAGAACTATCATTTCAGCATTCTTAAAGAATTATTTAAAGATAGTTCTTCGCAGGTATATGACGAAATTGCGAATGCGTTTGTTGAATTGGATTGGGCAACTGAAGATGAACCTACCATGGGCTATGACCAGGCTTATGATCAAATAGTTTCGGTAGGAGAAATCATTTCAACTAAAATTGTAAGTGCTTATTTAACCTCCGTTGGAATCAAAAATAAATGGCAAGATGCACGCGACTTTATTTGCACAGACAATACCTATCGTGAAGGTAAGGTAGATTGGAATGCAACAGAGATGAAGGCAAAGGAGTACCTGCAATTTACATCGGAAAATATTATAGTTACTCAAGGATTTATTGGAAGTACTTCCGAAAATTTTACTACTACACTTGGCAGGGAAGGAAGTGATTATACTGCTTCTATTATTGCATATACAATGAATGCAGAAGATGTAACAATATGGAAGGATGTACCGGGTGTGTTAAACGCCGATCCAAAATTCTTTGCAGATACCGTAATGTTGAATCAGTTGAGTTATCAGGATGCAATTGAATTAACTTATTATGGTGCTACTGTAATTCATCCCAAAACCATAAAACCGCTACAAAATAAAGCTATCCCACTTCGTGTAAAATCGTTTTTAGCACCAAACAATCAAGGTACTGTAATTGATTCGAATGCTACTCACAATGCTGTTCCCTGTTTTATTTTTAAGACAGAACAAATGTTGATTTCAATTTCTCCAAAGGATTTTTCATTTATTGTTGAAGAAAATTTGAGCCATCTCTTTTCAGTTTTTGCAAGCTGCAATCTCAAAATTAATTTGATGCAAAATTCGGCCATCAGCTTTTCAATTTGTGTAGATAACAATGAACACAAGGCAGAACAATTAATTGAAATTTTGAAGCAGGAATACCGTGTATTGTTTAATGAAAAACTGGAATTGATTACTATTCGAAATTACGATCAGGCAACGATCGATCGGGTTGCAAAAGATAAATTAGTGATACTCGAACAGAAAAGTAGAACAACCATTCAACTGGTAGTAAAAGGCAAATAAGAACTATTTTTTTCGATGCAAGGTCTAATAATTTAATTTAACTTCCATTTATCATACAAAGTTCAATAAAAAGGCAAAAAGACTAACTTAACTTTCAAAAATTATAGCCTATGAAAAAATTTTATCTACTAGTTATTACCTTGTTTATGATTGTTGCTTTTAAGCAATCTAGCGCACAAAGCTGGACACTGGATTCAAGCTTTAATTCGACTGGAATTAATAAATTCAATTTTTACAACAACATCGACCGCTTATTTGGTAGTGTGCTCCAACCAGATCAAAAATTGATAGTGGTAGGGCTTAGTAAAAATGGAAGTTTTTTTCAGCTATGCGTAGCCCGTTTTTTAGTAAATGGCCAACTTGACACAAGCTTTAGCAACGATGGTAAAGCCTATATTGGCATGGGAAATCAAGGCTCAATTGGTGGCATTAAGCCCAATGTTAAACTGGATGCTGCCGGAAAAATTGTGTTAGTTTCTTCAGGAAGAGGCACCTCAAGTCAGGATGTTTTGGTTGCCAGATTGAATTCAAACGGAACGCCGGATGTAAGTTTTAATGGAACAGGTAGCCTTTTTATAGATGTATTAGGCACCAATACCCAACCCGACATAGGAACAGATTTTGATTTCGATTCATTTGGAAATATTTACATTGTTGGAACTACAGGAGTTTCACCTCCAATTGACAATCAAACTTGTGTGCTTAAACTTTCTCCCAATGGAACTTTGCGAAGTACTTTTGACGCGGATGGTATGAAATTATTTAATCCCGGTGCAGGCAATGAATTTGGAATACGTATAAAGGTACTTACAAATAATCAACTACTGTTTGGAGGCGATGCAGGAGCAGGAAATTATTTAATGGAAATTGATTCAACAGGAAATCAATTAAGTAGTTTTAATGGAACAGGGTTTTTGCCAGTTTCTTTTTCAACAGGCTCCGATTTCGCTGCAATGGAAATTGATAGTGTTGGACGAATTTTACTAGGCGCTACTGTTAACACAGCTACAAGCAATATCGGCGTCGCTCGGTTTTTGCCCGGAGGTACTGCAGATGCTGGTTTTGGAACAAATGGGAAAAGCGAATTTACTGTGGGCCCTGGCGATGACGTGCTTACAGATATGAAATTAATAGCCAACAATAAGCTGCTTATCAGCGGATATTCTTTCAGTAACGCCACCGGTAGCGAAGATTTTATGGTTGCACAGCTTGATGCTGCCGGTAACTTGGATAATACTTTCAATAATGGATCTTCCAACTTTATGAGTGCAATCGCAACAGGTGCTGTTAGTGACCAAAGCAATAGCATGGAAATAATGAACGATGGAAGAGTGTTGTTGGTAGGTACATTGGTGATTAGTTCCGCTGTTAATGAAGATTGCGGAATTATTCGAATTAGCAATGGTCAACCTTTGAATGTTAAGGAAATTAATATTACAAAGGGAATCAAAGTTTATCCCAATCCTTTTACTTCAGAACTAGTTATTGAAAGTGCCGATAATGAGTTGATTTCAATTTATACATACCAAGGTGAATTACTTAAAAAAATCAAATGTGCCAATGGATTCAACTATACTAACTTAATAGATCTTCCTTTAGGAATGTACTTTTTGAGGAATGAAAACGGTAGAATTGTTCATAAAATAATTCGCAATTAGTTTTTTAAAGTAATGCTAGAGGTGTGTTTCACAGGCCTGAAATAGAAATTTTCCTGCTTAGTTTTGTTTTTAGGATCACATAATGTTTGCATAAAATTATGCTAAATTTATCCACTGTAGCATCAAACAATCTGCTGCATGTATTCAATGCTTGAAACAAAAAATTTATTGCTGAAGGATATAACTCCTTCCTTTATTCATCGACTGATTACTACTTGCAGCGAAGAGGAAGTTTGCACCACGATGGGCTGTGCAAAACAAGACTATGAGCACTATAAATCCATGCATGAATTGGGCATGGAAACACACCGCATTTCACTTTATGCTTTTTTATTAATTGACAAGAAAAGTGAATTACCTATTGGAGAATGTGGTTTTCATACCTGGAATAAAACTCACCGACGTGCTGAGATTTTTTATGTGATGCGGAATGAACTATTCAAAAATAGAGGTCTCATGAAGGAAGCTGTTGAAGCGGTGTTAAATTTTGGATTCACACAATTAAACTTGCACAGGGTAGAGGCTTTGATTGATGCAAACAATTTGCCCTCCTTAAAAATTTTGCAACGATTTAAATTTAAGAAGGAAGGCATAATGCGTGAAGATTATGTGGTAAATGGAAAAAATGAAGACTCAGATTGCTATTCCTTATTAAAGTGGGAATGGGACAATCAGCGCAAAGCGATTTAGTAAAATCAATTTGTAAAAACTCATTCGTAAGATTTCGAAATGCAAACTAAAAGAGAAAACAAATTACCAATTTTAAAATCTGAGTTTTTATTGGATAGTGATATAACTTATTTAAATTTTGGTTCGTTTGGTGCTTGTCCTAAGCCGGTATTTGAGGACTATATTAAATGGCAGTATGAACTAGAAAAGGAACCTGTTCAGTTTATCACGCGCAATGGAATTAACTATTTACAAGAGTCAAAGGAAGCACTGGCAACCTTCTTGAATTGTTCTCACAACGATTTAATTTTTACACCCAACCCTTCACATGCCGTAAATTTAGTTGCGAAAAATTTAAAATTATCTCACAACGATGAAATTCTTACCACCAATTTAGAATACGGAGCATGCGATAAAACGTGGCAATATTACTGCAATAAAAGCGGAGCAAAATATATACGACAAGCCATTGAGTTGCCCTTGCAGTCGAAGCAAAAGTTCATTGACGATTTCTTTAAAGGATTTACTTCTAAAACAAAGTTGATTTTTATAAGCCACATTACCAGTGCTACCGGCTTGGTATTTCCGGTTGAAGAAATTTGCGCGCTCGCCAAACAAAGAGGAGTAATGACTTTTGTAGATGGAGCACATGCACCCGGACAAGTAACTTTAGATTTGCAAAAACTTGCTGCCGATTTTTACACCGGTGCTTGTCATAAATGGATGCTAGCTCCAAAGGGTTGTTCTTTTTTAATGGTGAAAGAACAGTATCAAAATTTACTCGACCCTTTGATTGTAAGTTGGGGTTATGATGGAACAGAACCATCAACTGCAACATTTCAGCAGTTTCATCAATTTAATGGAACACGTGATTTTTCAGCCTATCTTACAGTTCCGGCAGCCGTTCGTTTTATGCAACAAAATAAATGGAACGAACTTTCGGGATTGTGCCGAAAACTAGTTTTATCCAATGCGCAAAAATTTTGCGATCTATTAAAGTCAACGCCCATTTGTCCAATATCGGATGAGTTTTTAGCCCAGCTATACAGCATCCGAATCACTACTTCAAACCCCGAAAAACTACAACGACTTTTATACGAAAAATACCACATCGAGATTCCATTAATACAAATAAACAGTGAGGTGTATTTACGTTTTTCAATACAGGTTTTTAATTCACAAAAGGACTTAGAAGTACTTTATGAAGCGCTATCAGACATTTTAAAAACTAGCGATTTGATAGAGATTAAAGGTAGTTAAGGTAAAAAAATGCTCAAAAAGGGCGTGTCTTATAAATTAAATTCAGAAATAATTTTTTCACCAATTACACGTGCAATTTTTTCATTCGATTCTGTTGTCCATCCTGCTATGTGTGGACTAAGCAACACTTTGTTGCTTTGAATTAAATACTGCATTCCTTCGGAAGTTGAAGTTTGAGTATGTTCAAAACTTTGTTCTTCAAATTCAAATACATCCAAACAAGCTCCCAGAACTTTTCCGTTTTCAATTGCTGTAGACAAATCAGTTAAATTTACTATTCCACCTCTTGCAGTATTAATGAGGTAAATACTTTTTTTGAACTGCTGAAAAAAGGCAGTGTTCACCATTTGTAAGGTTTCTGTAGTAAGTGGAACATGCAAACTTACAACATCACTTTCCTCAAATAAATGTTCCAGGGTTGATTCAACAATAGCATCACTTCCTTGAGCGTAATTCTTTTTGTACTTATCATACACCAATATTTTCACATCAAAGCCACTTAATCGTTGGGCAAAAGCTTCGCCCATGAATCCGTAGCCTATAATTCCAACGGTTTTTCCTTTTAATTCAACACCCCAGTTTGCGGTGCGGTTCCAAATGCCGGCTCTTACTTCGGCATCGGCTTTAAACAAATTATTAAACAAGGCTAATAGCATTCCAATAGCATGTTCTGCGACTGAATCACGATTCCCTTCCGGGGAACGAAAACACTTTATTCCCTTACTTTCAGCAAATGTAACATCAATATTTTCGAGTCCTGCACCGGGTCTTGCAATAAACTTAAGTTGTTTGCCTTTTTCAATAAAAGCAGCATCGAGTTTGAATCTGCTTCGAATTACGATCCCATCGTAAAATGGCAGTAAAATTTCAATTTCTTCTTTTGTTATGGAGTCGGCCATTTTGCATTCAACACCTTTTGCCTTAAGCAAGTGTGGAAGCACAGGATGGGTTGTATCAATAAATAAAACCTTCATTTAAGCAGCTAATTTTTCGATGCAATTAGTAAGTTCAATAAAATTTTCAACCGATAGTTCTTCCGCTCTTTTGCTTAAAAACGGATGCTCAAAATTAGCTCCTTTAATCAATGATTTCAAAGCATTCCTTAAAGTCTTTCTCCTTTGATTAAAGCCTGTTTTAACCACAGTAACAAAAAGTGTTTCGTTGCAATTCAATTGTTTTCGCTGGTTTCGAATACACCTGATTACACCTGATTTTACTTTTGGAGGCGGTTGAAATACATGTTCCGGTACTGTAAATAAATAAGAAATATCGTAGTATGCTTGCATAAATACGCTTAAAATTCCATATATCTTTTTGCCCGGTTGTGATGCAATGCGCTCTGCTACTTCTTTTTGAAACATACCCACTACTTCTGGAATTTGATTCCGATAATCCAAAACCTTAAATAATATTTGAGATGAGATGTTGTATGGAAAATTGCCAATAATAGCAAATGGTTCTTTAAAAAATTGATGTAAATCTATGCGTAAAAAATCGCCATTAATGATTCGTTCTTTTAACTCTGGAAAACGGTGCTGGAGGTAATTAATCGATTCTGCATCTATGTCAATAATACTCGTTTCGTAGGATTTGTTTTGAAGCAGGAATTGTGTTAGAACGCCCATTCCCGGACCAATTTCCAATACTTTTGAATAGGTGTTTTTTAGCGTTAAGCTAGCTACAATATCAGCCGCAATTTGTTCATCTTTTAAAAAATGCTGACCTAATTCTTTCTTTGCTTTTACGGGTTCTTGCCTCATGTATTAAAGCACTTCAAGTAATGAACGAAAGGCAACAAATTTTCCATCGTATCGCTTTTTTACATCGGCCTGTAATGCAGGAGCGCATTCGTGTTTATACTTATTGTAAGCATCTAGTGAATCACAGGTATATTGAAATGAATAGGTAAGTCCTTGTTCTTCTTCAAGCAACAAGCGACAAATTTTATATTCAGTAAAATAACCGGTTGCCATAACTTGAGGAACATGTGTTGTACGCATCCAATTGAGCCACTCATCGTGAACATCCATTTCAATGTTAATAGTAACATTATAAATTATCATGGGTCTATTTTTTACCAAAAGTAACAAAATGCTCAAGTTTACATTTGCCTTCATTTTATTATCTTCGGCCTTTGTTTTAAAAAATGAACGATTCAAAGCTTACAGCTATTTCCCCGATTGACGGTAGATATTCGGGTAAAACCCTCGAATTAGCCCAATATTTTTCTGAATTTGCCCTTATAAAATATAGAGTAAAGGTAGAAATCGAATACTTTATTTCCTTGTGCGAGCTTCCTTTGCCACAACTCTCAAAGGTGAATAAGGATTTATTTTTACAGCTTCGCGATATAGCAAAAAATTTTTCGCTTGCCGACGCTGAAAGAATTAAATCTATTGAGAAAACTACCAATCACGATGTTAAAGCAGTGGAGTATTTCATCAAAGAAAAATTTGAAGTACTCAATCTCGGGCAATTCAAAGAATTTATTCACTTTGGGTTAACATCTCAAGACATTAACAATACTGCGGTTCCACTTTCTGTAAAGGATGCGTTGACAGAAGTTTATTTGCCTTTGTTACTAAAAATTGAGCAGCAATTAATCCGCTGTTCAAATGACTTTGCTGAAGTTACGTTGCTTGCACGTACGCATGGTCAACCGGCTTCTCCTACACGTTTGGGCAAAGAGTTTTATGTGTTTGTTGAGCGATTACAAAATCAAATTGAATTATTGAAATCGATTCCACATGCCGCTAAATTTGGTGGTGCTACCGGAAATTTTAATGCACACCACATTGCCTATCCTACCATTGATTGGAAAAATTTTGCGGATAGTTTTGTTGAAAAAAGCCTTGGATTGAAGCGTTCACAGTATACAACCCAAATAGAACACTACGATTATTTTGCAGCAACTTGTGATTCACTCAAGCGCATTAATACTATTCTAATTGATTTAAATAGAGATATTTGGGCTTATATTTCATTGGATTATTTTAAGCAAAAAATCAAAGAAGGAGAAGTTGGTTCATCAGCGATGCCACATAAAGTGAATCCAATAGATTTTGAAAACTCTGAAGGTAATTTAGGAATTGCAAATGCGCTATTTGAGCATCTTTCAGCGAAGCTTCCAATTTCGCGTTTACAGCGTGATTTAACTGATTCAACAGTACTACGAAATGTTGGTGTTCCTTTTGCGCACAGTGTAATCGCATTTAAATCATTATTACAAGGATTGGAGAAATTGGTGCTGAACAAATCCAAAATAGATCAAGATTTGGAAGATAATTGGGCAGTTGTTGCTGAAGCTATTCAAACAATTTTGCGACGTGAGAATTATCCTAATCCTTACGAAACATTAAAGGAACTTACCCGAACCCATCAAAAGTTGAATGCTCAAAGTTTCGCTGATTTTATCGATACATTAAAAGTGGGTGAAGCAGTTAAGCAAGAATTAAAAAACATTAGCCCACACAACTATACAGGAATTTAATACTTAAAACAGTTTTGAAACTCTATTTTCGCATACTTCGCTACATAAAACCGTACACCGGTTATGCAATTCTAAATGCCGGTTTTAATATACTCTTTGTAGTTTTTTCACTGTTTTCACTCACCATGATTGCACCTTTTCTTGACTTATTGTTTTTGAAAAGCAACGATGATTATACTGCTCGAATTGCGAAAGGAGCGCCCGAATTAAAACTCAACATCAGCTCCTTAATTGATAATTTTTATTATTCGTTAACTGAAATGATTGTTGACCCAAACCGTGGAAAAGTATACACACTTGTGTTTATTTGCATGTTGGTAGTAATCATGTTTTTTTTGAAAAATCTTTGTCGTTACCTCGCACTTTATTTTATTGCTCCAATTCGCAACAATGTAGTGCGTGATATTCGAAACGAAATTTACGCTAAAATCATAGAGCTTCCTTTATCGTATTATTCTGAAGAAAGAAAAGGCGATATTATGAGCCGCATGACCAGTGATGTGCATGAAATTGAATGGTCAATTATGAAATCGTTGGAGGCTGTATTTCGAGATCCTATCTCTATTATTATATTCATGATAACACTGGTAATAATGAGTCCGCAGCTTACTCTATTCGTATTTATATTGTTGCCAATTGCAGGTGTTTTAATTGCCAGTTTGGGAAAAAGTTTAAAACGTACTTCTGTTAAGAGCAAAGACACCTTAGGTGAACTTATCTCAACCATCGAAGAAACTATTTCGGGTTTACGGATAATAAAAGCTTTTAATGCAGATAAACCTTCACGCATCAGATTTGCTTCCATCAATCAAGAATACACCAAACTGATGATTCGTATTTATCGCAAAACCGATTTAAGTTCACCGATGAGTGAATTTCTTGGAACCTGTGTAATGGTGGTGGTAATGTACTTTGGTGGAAAGCTGGTTTTGGATGATCATCCAACTTTAAATGCTTCTGTATTTATAACCTACATCGCTATTTTCTCACAAGTAATTCCACCGGCTCGTTCTTTTACTGATGCCTATTACAACATACAAAAGGGCATTGCTTCAGCCGAACGAATAGCTAAAATTTTAGATGCAGATATTACTATTCAAGAAGCAAAAGATGCAAAATCAATACATACTTTTTCTACAAGTATTGAATATAAAAATGTGTCATTTGCTTATCTGCGAGGCGATACTGGCTATGCGCTTAAAAATATTAACTTGAAAATTG
>WBZU01000833.1_pt2 | contig 22831 bp, 19 predicted proteins | sample 5204311 | NCBI WGS metagenome assembly WBZU01 (sample SAMN12344359, study PRJNA552823) | activated sludge metagenome | biome: Activated sludge suspended growth; feature: Nitrification reactor; material: Wastewater; isolation source: activated sludge from nitrification reactor of wastewater... | reverse complement strand
TGCGCGCCGGTTCGACGAAGCGGGCGCGATAGGCCTGCCACGAGCGACCACCGGGGTCCGCGGCCGGCAGGATGGCCCTGATGACCGCGGGACTGGGCCTGGCCTTGCGAAACTGTGCGCGCAAGTGTTCGGCGTCGAAGCCGTGACGTTCGCTCATGTCGGCGATGAAGGCGTGCACGTCCTCGCGTTCCGCGTAGCCCGGTTCGGCGAGGGCGCTTCGGGCGAGCGCGGTCAGAGTCAGCAGGATGATCGGTGCGAGCAGACGATTCATGGCCGGAAGCATGCCACGCGGCGGCGCAACTGGTCGAGTGTCTTGGCGCGATCGGCGGCCGGCGGCGCGTAGCGCAGCCGGGCGTACAGGGCGGCCAGGCCGCGCATTTCGGCGGCCACGGCGGGCAGCGCCCTGGCGACGCGTTCGGCGTAGTCGAGCGGCCCCTCGGCGGGTTGCCGGCCGAGGCCGCGGCGCGCCAGGCGTCGCGAAAGCTTCTCCCATTGACGGGCCAGCGGATCGGCGCGGCGCTGCCGGCGCAGGATCCAGGCGGTCAGCAGCAGCAGGGCGATGCCGCACAGCGCGGCGAGCAGGGCCGTCATCGCGCGCCAGTCGGGCGCGGGCATGCCGAGTCGTTGCAGCAATTGCCGCTGCCGTTCCGGGGTGTAGCCCAGCACCCACTGGTTCCAGGTGTTGGTGACGGCATCCCAGCGGAAACGCAGGTCGCGCAGCCACGAGAACTCGGCGCGCATCAGCAGCGGCAAGGGATCGCTGGCCGGCACGGCGGCGGCCAGATCGAGATCGATGCGCGTCGGCGCGCTGATCGCGGTGGGGTCGACGCGCACCCAGCCGCGCCCCGCCAGCCACACTTCCGTCCAGGCATGGGCGTCGTATTGCCGAACGGTCAGCCAGCCGTCGACGGGGTTCACTTCGCCGCCCTGGTAACCGGTGACGACGCGGGCCGGCACGCCGGCGGCGCGCATCGCCACGGCGAAGGCGCTGGCGAAATGCTCGCAGAATCCCTGGCGGGTATCGAACAGGAACTCGTCGGCGCTGTGTTCGCCGAGCAGCGGCGGATTCAGCGTGTAGATCAGCCCCTGGCGCAGAAAAAAGGCCTGCGCCTGTCTCAGCACATCTCCGTCGCTGCGCGCGTCTGCGCGCCAGCTGGCGGCCAGCCGCCGGATGCGTGGATTGCTGCCGGCCGGCAAGGCCAGCGCTTGTTGCCTGAGCGCCGGCGATTCGTCGGCGCCGGCGCGCAGCAAGGGATATGAACGCGCGAGGTAACGCTGTCGGGCCAGGACGGGCGCCTTGGCCAGCAACTGGAAATCGAGCGTGGCGAAGGCGAGTTCGGGCGTCGCGCCGGGCAGTTCGAGCGCGAACAGCCAGGGCTTGCCGTGCGCTTCGAGCGTGACTTCGTAGCCGATGCCGCCGCTGGCCGGCTCCGCGTAAGGCAGCGTGGCGCGCGGCAATTCGCGCCGCGGCCGCCAGGTGCGGCCGTCGAACTCGGACAACACCGGGCCGCGCCAGTACAACTGCGCGCGCTCGGGCATGGCGTCGTCGAAGCGGACGCGGAAAGCGATGGCGTCCGACCGGGACAGGTGGCTGATGGCGCCCGGCGCCATGCTGTCGGAGAGTCCGGTCAGGCCGCTGCCGGCATCCTTGGGCAGGCCCCATAGCGGCCCCTGGACGCGCGGGAAGAGCACGAACAGCAGCAGCATGAACGGCAGGGCCTGGCCGAGTATGACGGCGGCGCGGCGCAGTTGCGCCGCCGGCGCCGGCCGGGCATCCGTCAGGCTGAGCAGCGTTGCGGTGGCGGTGATGGCGACCGCCGCGGTCGCCAGCGCGGCGGGGATGGTCTGGGAATAGAAGAACTGCGCCAGCGCCAGGAAATAGGCGAGCAAGACGATGGCCAGGCCGTCCCGGACGGTTCGGGTTTCCAATTGCTTGAGCGCCAGGAACAGCACCAGCAGGGCGACGCCGGGATTCTGGCCGAACAGGCTGCCGAACTGGTAGCCGACGCCGGCGCTGCCGGCCAGGACCAGGAGCGTCAGCCGCCAGCGCGATGGCAGCGGCCGTTGCCGCCAGGCCAGCCAGCCGCGCCAGACCAGGGCCGCCAGCGTTGCGCCGGCCAGCCAGCCCGGCAGATGCGGCGCCAGCGGCGCCAGCGCGACGAAACCGATCGCCAGCAGCCAGCCGGTCTGCGCGGCGGCCAGCGCCGGCGTTTCAGTGCGCGTCGCGGCCATGAAGGGCGAGCATCCGCAGGGCTGTGTCGAGGTGCGCTTGACCGCTGCCGGGGGCGAGATGAGTTTCCGGCAGGCGCAGGCCCCATTCGAAACCCGAGGCATGCGCTTCGAGCGCCCAGCGCGTGAGAATCGAGAGGCGCGCCTCCACATCGCCTTCCGGCGTCGCTTGCCAATCGAGCCAGACGCGGCTGGCCGTCGTTGCGCCTTCGAACTGTTTGGTCAGCAGCGGCGCCTCCTCGCTGCGGCGCGCGGTGTGCTTCCAGGCGACGTGGCGCGGCGGATCGGCAGGCTGGTGGTTGCGAAAGCCGGCGAAGTCGTCGCGGCCGCGGCCGCCGCCGCCGTGTTTGCCGGTATCGCGCGATTGCGCCCAGGGCAGCGGTGGCGCCTTGGCGGCGGGACGCGGGTAGACCAGGCAGCGGGCGTCCGGCGCGCAGTAGGCCCAGGCGCGAATCAGTCCGAGCGGCCAAGTGGTTTCCAGCCCGATCCTGGGCAGGGCCAGCCAGCCGCGCCGCTCGGCGGGCAAGGCGAGCCGGACGTCGGCCGGTTCGTCGGCGGGCACGTCCACCCGCGCGTCGCCGCCCTCGGGCAGCCAGAGTCGCAGCGCCCGGCGTTCGACGTCGCTGCCCAGCAGCAGATGGAAGACGGCCATCTCGCCGGCGAATACGGGCGGCGTCCGGCCATGGCTGACTTTCAGCCGGACGAGATTGCGGAAGGTGTGCAGGATGGCGACCACGCCGAGTCCGCCGAGCAGGAAGGTCAGGACGTGGCCGAGGCCGAGGTTGTAGTTGATGCTGCCGATCAGCATCACCAGCAGCGCAGCGGCATAACCCAGACCGGCGCGGGTGGGCAGCACGTACACGCGGCGCTGCGAGAGAACGATGGGCGAAGGTTCCGGCGGACGGACGCGCAAGGCCCAGGTGATGAAACGCTCCCGCAGCGCGGCCGGCAGCGCCATCAGGGAATCGGCACGGCCTCGATCAGCCGTTGGACCGCGTTGGCGGCGGGCAGATCATCCGCCGGTCGCAGGCGATGGCCGACGACACCGGGCAGCACCGCCTGCACGTCCTCCGGCAGAACGTGGTCGCGGCCCGCCAGCCAGCCCCAGGCGCGCGCGCCGGCCAGCAGCGCCAGCGCCGCGCGCGGCGACAAGCCCGCCTGCCAGTCCGCCGAAACGCGGGTATGGCCGGCCAGCGCCTGCACGTAGTCGATCAGCGCATCGGCCACGTGAACGCGGCGGACGGTCTCCTGGTGGCCGATCAGTTGTTCGGCGGTCAGGCCGGGCGACATGTCCGCCAGCAGTTCGCGGCGGTCGGCGCCGGCCAGCAGCTCGCGCTCGGCGGCGCGATCGGGATAACCGAGCGCGATTCTCATCAGGAAACGGTCGAGCTGGGATTCCGGCAGCGGAAAAGTGCCGATCTGGTGGGCCGGGTTCTGTGTGGCGATGACGAAGAAGGGCGCCGGCAACGGCCGGGTGCGGCCCTCGGCCGTCACCTGCCGTTCCTCCATGGCCTCGAGCAGCGCGCTCTGCGTCTTCGGCGTGGCGCGATTGACCTCGTCGGCCAGCACGACCTGGGCGAAGATCGGGCCGGGATGGAAATCGAAGGCGCCGCGCGCGCGGTCGAAGATCGACACGCCGAGAATATCGGCCGGCAGCATGTCGCTGGTGAACTGGATGCGTTGGATTGCCAGCCCGAGCAGTTTCGCCAGCACGTGCGCCAGCGTGGTCTTGCCGACGCCCGGCACGTCCTCGATCAGCAGGTGGCCGCGCGCCAGCAGGCAGGCCAGGGCGAGGCGGATCTGCCGTTCCTTGCCGAGGATGATGCCGCCGGCGGCGGCAACGACGGCATCCAGGGGGCCGTCGGAAGCGGGAGCATGCATGGAGCGTCGGTGGGGTGAGGACAAGCGAAGGGGAATCGAGTCATAATCACGAATCCGTTTCATTGTAAGTCAATCCCCGACATGACCACGGCCTTCATTACCCATCGCGACTGCTGGCGTCACGACATGGGGTCGCATCATCCGGAATGTCCGGAACGCCTGGGCGCGATTCAGGATCGGCTGATCGCAGCCGGACTCGATCTCTATCTCGCCTATCACGACGCACCGCTGGCCGAGATGGAGCAATTGCTGCGCGTGCATCCGCGACCCTACGTCGAAATGCTCGAGGCGAGTTCGCCGGCGCACGGCATCCATCATCTCGATCCCGACACTGCGATGAGCCCGGGCACCTGGCAGGCCGCGCTGCGCGCGGCGGGCGCCGGCGTCATGGCCACCGATCTCGTCATGCGCGGCGAAGCCCCGAACGCCTTCTGCGCCGTGCGGCCGCCCGGCCATCACGCCGAGCGGGCCCGGGCCATGGGGTTCTGCTTCTTCAACAATATCGCCGTCGCCGCGCGGCACGGCGTCGAGCAGTGGGGCCTGAAGCGGGTCGCCATCATCGATTTCGACGTCCATCACGGCAACGGCACCGAAGAGATTTTTGCCGGCGACGACCAGGTGCTGATGGTCAGCACTTTCCAGCATCCCTTCTATCCCTACAGCGGCACCGAGCATCCGGCCGCCAACATGTGCAACGTGCCGGTCAAGGCGGGCATGCGGGGCGAAGGTTTCCGCGAAGTGGTGACCGACGTCTGGCTGCCGCGCTTGCGCGAATTCGCGCCCGAGCTGATCTACATCTCCGCCGGTTTCGACGCGCATTACGAAGACGACATGGCGTCGCTGGGGCTGGTGGAGTCCGACTACGCATGGGTTACCGAGCAACTCAAGGACGTGGCGCGGGACACCGCGCAAGGCCGGATCGTCTCCATGCTCGAGGGCGGTTATTCGCTGTCGGCGCTGGCGCGCAGTGTCGCCGCCCACATCAAGGTACTGGCGGAACTCTAGTCGCGTAAAATGTCGTTTTTGGATTTCTGCGGATCGCTATGGCCAACACACTGATTCAAGGCTCCCTGCCCGCCATCATCACCCCGATGCATGAGGATGGCAGTCTCGATCTACCGCGCCTGCGGACCCTGGTCGATTGGCACCTGCGTGAAGGTTCCGACGGCATCGTCGTGGTCGGTACCACGGGCGAGTCGCCCACCGTCGATTTCGACGAGCATTGCCGCTTGATCGAAACCGTGGTCGAACAGGTCGCCGGCCGGGTGCCGGTGGTCGCCGGAACGGGCGCCAACTCCACCGCCGAAGCCATCGAACTGGCCGGGTTTGCGCGGCGCGCTGGCGCCAACGCGCATCTGTCGGTGGTCCCCTACTACAACAAGCCGACCCAGGAAGGCCTCTACCGTCATTTCAAGGCGATTGCCGAGGCGGTCGACCTGCCGATGATCGTCTATAACGTACCGGGCCGCACTGGCGCCGATCTCGGCAACGATACCGCGTTGCGTCTTGCGGCAGTGCCGGGCGTCGCCGGTATCAAGGACGCCACCGGCGACATCGAGCGCGGCACCGATCTTCTGAAGCGGGCGCCGCCGGGCTTCGCGGTGCTCGGCGGCGACGACGCGACGGCCTTGGCGTTGACGCTGCTGGGCGGGCGCGGGGTCATCTCGGTCACCGCCAACGTGGCGCCGCGTCTGATGCACGACATGATCGCCGCGGCGCTCGCCGGCGACCTGGCGACGGCCCGCGCCATCAATTTCCGCCTGCTCGGCCTGCACCGCCACCTGTTCCTCGAAGCCAATCCGATCCCGGTCAAGTGGGCATGCGCCGAGATGGGGCTGGCCGAGCATGGGCTGCGCCTGCCGATGACCCATTTGTCGCCCGACTGCCATGAACGCGTGCGTTCGGCCATGCGCGAAGCCGGCATCCAAATCTGATTCCGCGAGGAACGCATGAAATACAACATTACGTTGATCGTCGCATTGGCAGCGCTTTTTGCGGGCTGCAGCACCTCGATGTTGGAAACCAAGAAGATCGATTACAAGTCGGCCGGCAAGCTGCCGACCCTCGAGGTGCCGCCCGACCTGACCCAGCCGACGCGCGATGACCGCTATGCGGTTCCCGATGTCAGCCCCAAGGGTACGGCGACCTATTCGGCCTATGTCGGCGAGCGCGCCGGCCAGGTGCGGACCACCACCGTACAGGAGGTGCTGCCGAAGGTCGAAAACCTGCGTATCGAGCGGTCCGGCAATCAGCGCTGGCTGGTGGTGCCCGGCACTCCGGAAAAAATATGGCCGAGCCTCAAGGAGTTCTGGCAGGAACTGGGCTTCATCATCAACGTCGAGCGCCCGGAAGCCGGCGTCATGGAAACGGACTGGGCCGAGGACCGCGCCAAGCTGCCGCAGGATGCCATTCGCGGCGCTCTGGGCAAGGTGCTGGATTCGCTTTATTCCACCGCCGAGCGCGACAAGTTCCGCACCCGCGTCGAGGTGGGGGCGAACGGCGAGACCGAGATCTACATCAGCCATCGCGGCATGTACGAGATCTACACCAACGAAGGCAAGAGCGAGACGCGCTGGCAGCCGCGTCCGGCCGATCCCGAACTCGAGGCGGAGATGTTGCGCCGGCTGATGGTTCGCTTCGGCATGGACGAGGTGCGGGCCAAGACCATCCTGGCGGACACCGGTGCCGCCAAGGTGGAAAAGGCCAAGCTGGTCACCGCCAAGGGCGGTGTCGGCACCCTCGAGGTTCAGGACGCCTTCGATCGGGCTTGGCGCCGGGTTGGCCTGGCGCTCGACCGCGTCGGTTTCACGGTCGAGGATCGCGATCGCTCCCAGGGGCTGTACTTCGTTCGCTATGTCGACCCCGAGATCGACGGGAGGAAGAAGGACAAGGATGAAGGCTTCCTGGCCAAGCTGGCGTTCTGGCGCAGCAAGCCTGATCCGGCCAAGAGCCAGCGCTATCGCGTCCTGGTCAAGGGCGCGGGAGACTCGAGCTACGTTCAGGTATTGACCGGCGACGGCGCGCCCGAGACTTCCGAGACCGGTGGCAAAATCCTCCGCCTGCTGCTCGACCAGTTGAAGTAACACGCGTGCGGTTTGCCTCGCTCGGTAGCGGCAGTCGTGGCAACGCCCTGGTGGTCGAGGCAGGGAGAACCCGCGTGCTGGTCGATTGCGGTTTTGGGCCGCGCAGTCTGGCTGCGCGGCTTGAGCGGCTTGGCCTGGAGGCGGCGGGCATCGACGCCATTCTGGTCACCCATGAACACAGCGATCACCTGTCAGGCGTGGCGCCTTGCGCCCGGCGCCATGGCCTGGAGGTCTATCTTACCCACGGCACGATGAGCGCAGCCCGTTTCGAGGGCGTCTCGGTGCGCGTGATCGACAGCCATGCGCCGTTCGCGATCGGCGATCTCGAGATCAGGCCGTTTCCGGTGCCGCACGACGCGCGCGAGCCCGCTCAATTCGCGTTTTCCGACGGATCGGCCTGCCTGGGCGTGCTTACCGATGCCGGCCGCGTCACGCCGCACATGGTGGCCATGCTGGCTTGCTGCGATGCCCTGGTGCTGGAATGCAACCACGACGTCGACATGCTCGCAGGCGGTCGTTACCCAGCGCATCTGAAACGCCGGATCGCCGGACCTTACGGCCATCTCGACAACGCCGCGGCGGCGGAACTGCTGGCCCAGGTGGACACGGGCCGCATCAAGCACGTGATTGCCGCGCACTTGAGCCAGGAAAACAACCTGCCGGACCTGGCGCGAGCGGCGCTGGCGCGGGTGCTGGGCTGTGAGCCCGCTTGGATCGGCCTGGCCGATCAGGACAACGGCTGCGACTGGCGCCAGCTTTACTGAAGGCGGGGCGCGCAGGGCCGCCAAACAAAAAGGGCCAACTGCGGTTGGCCCTTTTCCATCGGCGAAAGAAGAAGAATTACTTCTTGCCTTCCATGCCGCCCATGCCCGACATACCGGACATGCCAGCCTGGCCTTGCATGCCGCTCATGCCCGACATGCCTTCCATGCCCTTCTGGCCTTCCATGCCCGACATACCGGACATGCCGCCCATGCCTTCCATGCCCTTCTGGCCTTCCATGCCCGACATACCGCTCATGCCCGACATACCGGACATGCCGCTCATGCCCGACATACCGGACATGCCGCTCATGCCAGCCTGGCCGGCGGGCGCTGCCGGCGCGGCGGCGGGAGGAGCTTCCTTCTTGCCACAGCCGACAACGGCGAGACCGACGAGCGCAGCTACGAGGAGAGAATGTTTCATTTGTGGGATCCCTTTTATCGATGGAGGAGTTGAAGCAAAACCCTTTTTAGCCTTGGGCGGGAGTATCCGTCCAATCAGGAATTATATCCATAACAATCGTTTTGCGGCTTGACTTGCGTCACGGCCTGCCTGGCGTTCAGGACAGATGGACGAATCCGCAACGATACCAGTCGTGAAGCGTCGCCAGGCTGGCCGCGTCGAGCGAGAACGCAGGCAGACGCCGCTCGTCGGCCAGGCGCTTGAACGTCGCCCGGTCGCAGCGTGCCACCGTGGCTGACTCGCCGTTGATATAGAAACGGCTATCGGCGAACAGCAGCTGGCTGCGGGCGTCGAGGTGAATGCCGCGTTTGGCGAGCGCCGCGGCGAAGCGCTTTTCGTTCAACGGACGCGCCGGCGGATCGAAGAAGACGTGCGCCTTCGGTTCGGTGAGATAGCTGCCGAGGAAGTCGCGTACGGTGTCGCGGTTCCAGCGGATGCGGCCGAGCATCTCGGCGACCTGATCGACCATGGCGGCGCCGATTTTGGCGGGATGCTTCTGCGATTTGAGATCGGGATCGCGATAGCGGTCGGGCAGCTTGACGCGGTCCTGGAGGTAGACCAGGAATTGTTCGGCCATGTCCTGTGCCGGCGTGGCGCGGAAGCCGACCGAATAGGTCATGCACTCGCCGACGGCGATGCCGTCGTGCGCCCACTCCGGCGGCAGGTAGAGCAGGTCGCCCGGCTCGAGTACCCAGTCATGCACCGGCCGGAAGTCCTTGAGGATGCGGATCGGCAGCCCTTTGATCAGGGTCTGGTCGGTCTGGTTGCCGATGCGCCAGCGGCGGCGGCCCATGCCTTGGATCAGGAAGACATCGTAATTGTCGAAATGGGGACCGACGCCGCCGCCGTCGGTCGCATAGCTGACCATCAGGTCGTCGAGGCGCGCGTAGGGCACGAAACTGAAGCGGCGCATCATCTCGTCGGCCTGCGGCAACAGCATGTTGAGCCCCTGCACCAGCACCGTCCAGGGCTTGGTCTTGCGGCGCAGCGCCGCGCGCGCAAACGGTCCGCGGTCTATCGTCCAGCCGCCTGCCTGAGAAACGAAGCGCGACTCGACATCGTCCCGGCAGGATAGATCGAGCATGTCGTCGCGCGATAGCAGGCCGGTGAAGCCGGGAATGGCGCCGCGCACCAACAGCGGCTTCTTCTGCCAGTACTCGGCGAGAAACTGGTCGGTTGTCAGACCGCCGAGCAGCGTGATGGAGGTGGGATTCATCGGGCCATTATAATCACGCCCCTTTGCGCCAGTCCCATTTCCGCCATGCCCGAAGCCCTGATCGAATCGCTGGACAACGAAGGCCGCGGCGTCGCGCATGTCGATGGCAAGGCGATCTTCATCGAAGGCGGCTTGCCGGGCGAGCGGGTCGAGTATGCGAGCTATCGCCGCAAGCCGACCTACGAGCAGGCGCAGGTAGTGCGCGTCGTCAAGGCGTCGAGCCAGCGCGTGACGCCGGCATGTCCGCACTTCGGCATCTGCGGCGGCTGCAGCATGCAGCATTTCGAGCCGGCGGCGCAGACGGCAGCCAAGCAGCGCGTGCTCGAAGACGCCCTCTGGCACCTGGCGCGCCTCAAGCCGGACACCGTCTTCCCGCCCATTGCCGGGCCGGCCTGGGGCTATCGCCATCGTGCCCGCCTGTCGGTGCGCCACGTGGCCAAGAAGGGCGGCGTGCTGGTCGGCTTCCACGAGAAGCGCAGCAGCTACGTGGCGGTGATGGATTCCTGCAAAGTCCTGCCGCGATCGATTTCCGACCTGATCGAGCCGCTCAAGGCGTTGGTGACGGGCATGTCCCGTCCCGACCGGCTGCCTCAGATCGAGGTGGCCGTCGGCGATGATCAGCGTGTCCTGGTGCTGCGCCATCTGGAGCCGCTGACGCCGGACGACGAAGCGCAACTGCGCCGCTTCGCCGATGCGCATGGCATCGTCTGGTACCTGCAACCGGGCGGACCGGACACGGCGACGCTGTTCCATCCGGTCGAGGCGCCGCCGCTCGAATACCGCCTGCCCGACTTCGGCGCCCGCTTACGTTTCCGGCCGACCGATTTCACCCAGGTGAATCACGGGATCAACCGCATGCTGGTGCGCCGGGCAATGAGCCTGCTCAAACCGGAACCCGGCGAGCGCATCGCCGACCTGTTTTGCGGGCTGGGCAATTTCACGCTGCCGATCGCCGCGCTCGGCGCCACCGTGGTCGGCGTCGAAGGCGCCAAGGCACTGGTCGAGCGGGCGCGCATGAACGCTGAACTCAACGGGCTGGCCGACCGCTGCGAATACCACGTCGCCAACCTGTTCGAGGCGACGCCGGACAGCATCGCCGCGCTCGGCAAACTCGACAAGCTGCTGATCGACCCGCCGCGCGAAGGGGCGGTCGAGGTGGTCAAGGCCTTGGGTGAAGATGCGCCGGGGCGGATCGTTTACGTGTCGTGCAACCCGGCCACGCTGGCGCGCGATGCGGCGATCCTGGTGCACGAGAAAGGCTACGCGCTGCGCGGCGCCGGTATCGCCAGCATGTTTCCGCATACCTCGCACGTCGAGTCGATCGCGCTGTTCGAGCGCCCATAAAGCGGAACGCCACCCGCAGGTGGCGTTCCGCCAAGACTGACTTTCGTCAGAATCAGTCGCGCTGTCCCGTGAAGGCCATCAGCAGGTTGAGCAGGCTGACGAAGACGTTGTAGATGTCGAGATACACCGCCAGCGTTGCCGACACGTAGTTGGTCTCGCCGCCCTGGACGATGCGGTTGATGTCGAACAGGATGTAGGCGGAGAACAGCACCACCGCGATCGCCGAGATCGCCAGCGCCAGCGCCGGGATCTGGAAGAAGGCGTTGGCCAGCGCCGCCACCAGCACCAGGATCAGGCCGGCGAACAGGAACTTGCCGAGCCCGGACAGGTCGCGCTTGGTGGTCGAGGCGACGCCGGCGAGCGCGAAGAAGATCGCGCCCGTGCCGCCGGCGGCCATGGCGATCAGCGAACCGCCGTTGCTGAAGCCGAGCGCCACCTGCAGGATGCGCGAGAGCATCAGGCCCATGAAGAACGTGAAGGCGAGCAGCAGCGCGACGCCGAGGCCGCTGTTCTTGTTCTTCTCGATGCCCCACATGAAGGCCCAGGCGATGCCGAGGAACAGCAGGAAAGCCATGACCGGACTGCCCGCCAGGAACGAGAAGTTCAGCTGAAGCCCGACCAGCGCGCCGAGTACGGTCGGCACCATGGAAAGCGCAAGCAGCGCATAGGTATTGCGCAGGACGCGGTTCTGCTGCAGCGCTGAATCGGCGACGGAGCCGGTACGCAGAATTTCGTGGTTGCCTTGCATGCGAAACATCTCCTACGGTTTGGAAACAGCCATTAGAGTGATGCAAATCGGCAAAAGTTTCAAGCGTTTTGGATAAATGCCCTATCCTTCGTCGCGGATGAAACGCGCGGCGGCGTTCGTTCGCGGCTGGCGAAAGAACTCGTCGACGGGCGTTTGTTCCAGCACGCGGCCTTCTTCGAGGTAGATCACTTCGTCGGCCAGCCGCCGCGCCTGGCCGAGATTGTGCGTGGTCAGCACGATCTTCGTTCCGGCGGCGGCGATTTCGTTGACGATGCGTTCGACTTCGCGGCTGCTGGCGGGGTCGAGGCTGGCGGTGGGCTCGTCGAGGAACAGCACCCGCGGTTCGAGCGCCCAGGCCCGCGCCAGGGCGAGGCGTTGCTGCTCGCCGCCGGAGCAGCGGCGCGCCTGGCGTCGCGCCAGTTCGGGCAGGCCCACGCGCTGCAGCGCGGCCAGCGCTCTGGCGTGGCGCTCGGTTGCCGGCACGCCCCGCAGGTCGAGGCCGTATTCGATGTTGGCCAGCGCCGTGGTGCGCAGCATGACCGGCCGCTGAAACACCATCGCCTGAGTCAGCGCCAGCGGCCAAAGAATGCGGCCGGTGCCGGGGCGCAGCAGGCCGTGCATGAGGCGCAGCAGCGTGCTCTTGCCGGCGCCGTTGGGGCCGAGGATCGCCGTGCGGTTGCGGCTGACTTTCAGGCTGATGTCCTCGACGATGCGCACGCCGTTTTCGGCGAGGCCGAGGCGGTCGAGTTCGAGCCAGGGTTCCATCAACCCCACCGCCTTTCCGCCCACTGGCGCAGTTGATAGGCGCCGGCGTTGATCGTCAGCACCACGCCGATGAGGATGGCGCCCAGCGCCAGCGCCAGCGGCAGGTCGCCCTTGCTGGTCTCCAGCGCGATAGTGGTGGTCATGACGCGCGTCACGCCGTCGATGTTACCGCCGACGATCATCACCGCGCCGACCTCGGCGATGGCGCGGCCGAAGCCGGCCAGCGCGGTGGTGGTCAGCGAGAAGCGCGCGTTCCAAAGCAGCGTGCGCGCCGCCCGCAGCCGGCTGGCGCCGAGGCTGCGCAACTGCTCGCGCTGTTCGCGCCATTCGTCGTCGACGACCTGGCGAGTGAGCGCCGCGATGATCGGCGTGACCAGCACCGTCTGGGCGATCACCATCGCCGTCGGCGTGAACAGCAGTCCGAACTGGCCGAGCGGGCCGGCGCGCGAGAGCAGCAGATAGACCAGCAGGCCGACCACTACCGGCGGCAGGCCCATCAGGCCGTTGAACAGCACGATCAGCAGGCGGCGGCCGGGAAAGCGCCCGACCGAGAGCAGCGCGCCGAGCGGCATGCCCAGCGCGCACGCGACCAGCGTGGCGCCGAGGCTGACTTGCAGGCTCAGGAGCACGATGCCGGCCAGTCGGGACTCGCCGCCGGCGATCAGGCCGAGCGCCAGGCTGATGCTGCCGGCGAGCTCGTTCATATCCGCGCGGATCTGCCGCGGGAATCCGTGTCTGCGTGCACCGGCGGTTCAAGCCTTGGGTGGCGGCCGGAACTGCAAGGCCTTGAACTCGAGAAATTCTTCCAGGCCGTACTTGCCCAGTTCGCGACCGTTGCCGGACTGCTTGTAGCCGCCGAACGGCGCCAGGAGGTTGAAAGGGCCGCCATTGATGTCGACCTGCCCGGTGCGCAGGCGGCGCGCCACGCTTTCCGCATGCGCATCGCTGGCCGACCAGACGCCGCCCGCCAGCCCGTAAGGCGTGCCGTTGGCGATCCTGACGGCATCGTCCTCGTCGCGGTAGGTGATGATCGACAGCACGGGGCCGAAGATTTCCTCTTGCGCGATGACGGCTTGCGGATCGACGCGCCCGAAAAGGGTCGGCGCGACGTAATAGCCGGCTGGAGGCACCTGCGGAAGCGGGTCGGCACCGCCGGTCAACAGCTCGCAGCCGGCTGCCTGTCCTTTGCGGATGTAATCGCGGACGCGCGCCTGTTGGGCCTTGGAAGCCAGCGGCCCGAGCGTGGTCGCCGGATCCAGCGGATCGCCGGGACAAAACTCCCGGGCGGCGGCGACGGCCAGTCCGGCGGCTTCATCGTAACGGCGCTCGGGAACCAGCAGGCGCGTTTGCGCCGTGCACGTCTGGCCGGCGTTCTGATAACAGTTGCCCACCACGGCCTGGATCGCGACCTTGAAGTCGGCGTCGTCAAGCACGATGCCGGCCGATTTGCCGCCCAGTTCCAGGGCGACGCGCTTGACGGTCGCAGCCGCCAGCTGCGAAATACGCTTGCCGGCGTGGGTGGAGCCGGTGAACGACACCATGTCCACCTCGGCATGGCCCACCAGCGCCTCGCCGATGTCGGGCCCGTAGCCGGTGACGAGATTGAAGACTCCCGGGGGCACGCCGGCGTCATGGACGATTTCGGCCAGGGCAAAGGCATTCAAGGGGGCGACTTCGGAGGGCTTGAGCACGATCGTGCAACCGGCCGCCAGGGCCGCCGCGACTTTGGCGGCGATCTGGTGCAGCGGATAGTTCCAGGGCGTGATCGCGACCACGACGCCCACCGGTTCGCGCAACACCTTGGAATGGCCGACCTGTTCCTCGAACGGAAAATCGCCGAGCATGCGCGCATACATGCCGAACGTCGCCGTCGGCGTGCCGACCTGGATCCGCAGCGAGGACTTGTAGGGCATGCCCATTTCGAGCGTGATGCAGCGGGCGATCTCCTCGCTGCGCGCCTTGAGGCCCTCTTGAATCTTCTTCAGATAATTCGCGCGTTGCGCCGGCGCCGTCGCGGCCCAGGCCTCGAAAGCCCCGCGTGCCGCGGCGACCGCGGCGTCGGCGTCCGCCGCCACGCCCTGGGGGATGCGCGCCAGCAGTGCGCCATCGGTCGGCGAATGGACGTCGATGGCTTCATGGCCGGCGGTCGGACGCCATGCGCCGTTGATGTAGAACTGGTCTTTGATGATCGTCATGGGATGGGGTACCGGTCAAGGGCTATTTCGCCGCATTGGGAAAGAATAACTGTTCGCCGCCGATCTTGTATTCGGCGATGATCTGCTGGCCGGCGGGCGAGACGACCCAGTCGATGAACTTCTGGCCGTCGGCCTGCTTGACATGCGGATGCTTCGCCGGATTGACGAGTATGACGCCATACTGGTTGAACAGCCGATTGTCGCCTTCGACGAGAATGACGAGTTCGCCGCGATTCTTGAAGTTCAGCCAGGTGCCGCGATCGGCCAGGAGGTAGGCGTTCATCGAGGCGGCGGTGTTGAGCGCGGGGCCCATGCCCGAGCCGGTGTCGCGGTACCATGGGCCCTTCTTCGCGTCGAGGTCGACGCCGGCGGCCTTCCAGTAGCGCAGTTCGGCGGCATGGGTGCCGCTCTTGTCGCCGCGCGAAACGAAGGGCGCTTGAGCCGCTTCGACCCGTCGCAGGCCCTCGAGGATATCGCGGCCCCGGGCTTTGGCAGGATCGCTCGCGGGACCGACCAGGATGAAATCGTTGTACATCACTTCCTGGCGTTTCACGCCGTAAGCTTCGGCGACGAATTTTTCCTCGGCGGCCTTGTCGTGCACGAAGACGACGTCGGCATCGCCGCGCCGCGCCATGTCGAGCGCCTGCCCGGTGCCGAGCGCGACGACCCGCACCTTGATGCCGCTCGCCTTCTCGAAGGCCGGCAACAGGTGACCGAAGAGCCCGGACTGTTCGGTCGACGTGGTCGAAGCGACGGTGATGAAGCGATCCTCGGCGCTGGCGGCATGGGCGACCAGCAGCGCGATGGCGGCGAACAAGGCTTGGCAGAGGCGATTGGCGATGGACATCTCTCATGTTCCTTGAGGGGGTTGGGTTGCGGGAGGTTAAAGTAGCGGCCAAGGAATCCGAATATGTCGAAACCTGCAACAAATCGGGGAAAGGCTTCGTCGGCGCCGCGCCTGCGCTGGAGCTGGGATCTCGGCTTCGATCTCGGCGAGGCCGACACCCGCCGCCTGCTGCAACTGCTCACGGCACTGCTGGAAACGCCGGCGCTGGGCCGGGCCGCCGCCGCCGCCGGCATGTCCTATCGCGCCGCCTGGGGGCTGCTGCGGCGCTGTGCAGAAGAATTCGGGCTGGCACTGGTGGTCATGGAGCGCGGCCGGGGCACGCGCCTGACGGCGCTCGGCGAATCGCTGGTGGAGATGGACGGCGCGGCGCGCCTGGCGCTCGACAAGGTCCACGCGGTCTGGGAAACGCGCATGCATGGCCTGCTGGCGCCGATGATGCGGCAGGGCGCCGCCGGAGGCGTGTCGCCACGGCTGACTTTGCATGCCAGCCATGACCTGGCGTTGGCCGACTGGGTCGAGCACGGCCGCCGCGTGCCGGTCGACGTCACCTGGCAAGGCAGCGAGGAGGCGCTGGCGGGGCTTGGCCGCGGAGAGTGCGATATCGCCGGATTTCACGTGCCCGAGACCTGGACCGCCGACCGCCTGGCGGTTTGGCTGAAGCGCTGGCTGAAGCCGCGGCTGCACGTGCTGGTGCCGTTGATGCGCCGGCGCCAGGGGCTGATCGTGGCGCGCGGCAACCCCTTGCGCTTGCGTTCGCTGGCCGACGTGGCGGCGCGCAGCGCGCGCATGGTGAATCGCCAGCGCGGTTCCGGCACGCGCACGCTGATCGACCAGTTGCTGGCCGCCAACGGCGTGTCGCCCGGCAGCATCGACGGCTACGCGCATGAGGAATTCACCCACGATGCCGTCGCTGCCACGGTGGCCGGCGGTTCGGCCGATGCCGGGTTCGGCATCATGGCGGCGGCAGCGCGCTACGACCTCGACTTCGTGCCGTTGGTGACCGAGCGCTACGGCCTGGCCCTGCGCCATGCCGCGATGAACGCCGAGGCCGGGCAGGCGCTGCTGCGCCGCGTGTCGGGGCCGACCTTCCGGCAGCGTCTGGCGGCGCTGCCGGGCTACGAGCCGCTGCCGGTAGTCGCTGCCGATGCCTGGGCGGCGTTCCTCCACGCCTGACTTTCGCCGGCGCGGCTCAGCGCTCAGCGTTCCGTAGCGCCTTGCGGGGCGGCGCGCAGATACTGGCGCGGCCAGGGAGTGGCCGTGCCCAGCGTCCGGGCGGCGTGCAAGGGCCAATAGGGATCGCGCAGGATTTCACGGCCGAGCAGGACGACGTCGGCCTGGCCGGTACGCACGATATGGTCGGCCTGCTCGGGCGAAGTGATCAGTCCGACCGCGGCGGTCGGGATGCCGGCCTCGCGGCGCACGCGCGCGGCGAATTCGGTCTGGAAACCCGGCCCGACCGGAATGCGCGCATAAGGTACCAGGCCGCCGCTGGAAACATCGACGAGATCGACGCCGAGCGTCTTGAGCTCGCGGCAGAGTTCGACTGTCTCCTCGGCGTTCCAGCCGCCCTCGACCCAGTCGGTGGCCGACAGGCGGATCATCAGCGGCAGGCGTTCCGGCCATTCGGCGCGCACGGCCTTGACGACCTCTCGCGTCAAGCGCGCGCGCTGCGCGAAGGCGCCGCCCCAGGCGTCGCGGCGCTGGTTGGCGAGCGGCGACAGGAACTGGTGCAGCAGGTAGCCGTGGGCGGCATGGATCTCGACGGCGTCGAAGCCCGCTTCGCGGGCGCGCCGGGCCGCGGCGGCAAATGCGCCGATGATCTGGTGGATGCCCGCTTCGTCGAGTTCGTCCGGCACTGCATAGCCTTCGCCGAAAGCGAGCGGCGAGGGCGCGACCGGCGTCCAGCCGCCTTCGCCGGTCGACAGCGAGCGCTGCGGCTGCCAGCCGAGGCTGACGCCGGCCTTGCGTCCCGCGTGGGCGAGTTGCAAGGCGGCGACGCAGCCATGATCGCGGGCAAAGCGGGCGATCCGCGCCAGCGGCTCGACTTGCGCTTCTTGCCAGAGGCCGAGATCGCCGGGGCTGATGCGACCCTCCGGCAGCACCGCCGTGGCTTCGACGATCATCAGGCCGGCGCCGCCGACGGCGCGGCTGCCGTAGTGGACGAAGTGCCAGTCGGCGGCGACGCCGTCGCGGGCCGAGTACTGGCACATGGGCGGTATGCCGATGCGGTTGGCCAGGGTGACGTCGCGCAGCTTGAGTTCGGCAAACAAATGGCTGGGGTGGCTCATGGCGGGTTCCTTGGAAGGGAGATGGAGACTGCCGGCGCGGCCATGCTTGTTGCGGCCCGCAATGCCGGCAAGGGCGATTGGGTGGGCGCGAAAATGCTAAGATCAATTTGTGGAGGCAAATGAAATTCTAACCGTGGCGGGAGGCGCTTGGCGGCGAACGCGCTGGGCGGCGGTTTTTCTGTCGCTGACGTCATGGGGAGCCGCAGCCTTCGCCGAAGTACCGGTCATCACGGTCAGCACCAACAATACTCCCCTGGGCCGCAAGGTTCTGCAACAGTTGTCCCAGGAAGCATTCCGGCGCATCGGCGTCGAGTTCAAGATGGTCAGCCTGCCGTCCGAGCGTTCCCTGAAGGCGGCCGATGCTGGCGAAGTCGATGGCGAAGGGCTACGCGTCGCCGGCTTGACGGCGCAGTATTCCAACCTGCTCCAGGTTCCCGAGCGTTACGAGCGCACCAGCTTCGTGGCGTTCGCCAAGGATGCCACCATCAATCTGGATAACGGCTGGGACAGCCTCAAGCCTTACAGCGTGGCGTTCATCACTGGCTGGAAAATGTTCGAAGCCAATGCCACTGGCGCGCGTGCCGTGACCAAGGTGGATAAGCCAGAGCAGATGTTTCATATGCTCGACAGCGGACGCGTGGATCTCGCGCTCTACACGCGGACGGATGGCGTCGCGCTGGTGCGCGGACTCGGCTTGTCGTCGATTGTCCCGGTGTCGCCCGCTCTCAAGGATGTCGATATGTACTTGTACTTGCACAAGAAGCACCAGGCCCTGGTACCCCGGCTTGCCCGCGCGCTCAAGGACATGAAAGCCGATGGCACCTACAACCACATCCTCGTGGGAATTGCCGCCGAATAAGGCGCATGTCCGAGCTAGCCCACAACGCCAAACCGACGGCATCCGGCGCCTTCTTCGGACTCAGCAGCCGCATCGCGCGGCGACTGTGGTGGTAGGCGATCGTCGTTGGCGGTCTCGCCGGGCTGGCGATTTCGCTCGTTGAGGGCGTCATCAACTATCAGCGCCATGTCGCCGATATCGAATTGCATATTCAGTCCGTCGGCGTCGTGGCGCAGTCCCCATTGGCGCAGAGCATCTGGGTATTCAATCGAGAGCAGGTCGACACGCAACTGAAGGCATTGATGAGCTATCCGGATGTATCGGCCGTGCGCCTGCATCTGGACAAGGGCGAAACGCTGCGCTACGGCGAAGACGTGCCGCCGGATCAGGCGCTCGAACGAACGATTCCCCTGATCTACGCCGATGCTGACGGGCTCCACGAGGTCGGCAGCCTGGTGCTCACCAAGGATCTCGGCGAAGATCACCTCATGCTGGTGCGATCGTGGGCGATTGGCCTGGTCGTCAACGTGGCGTTGATTTTCCTGATTGCGCTCGTGTCGGCGCTGATCTATCAGGCGATCGTGGCTCGGCGGCTGACGGCGATCGTCGCGGATTTGCGCGACGTGACCGCCGACGACTTGCGCCATCGGCCGCTGGTCGAGATTTCTTCGTCGGCAAGCTCGGCGCGGCGCGATGAACTCGACGACCTGCAGGTTTCCATCGCCACGCTGCAGCGGACCGCCAGCCAGGCGCTGCGGGACTCGGAACACGAGCGCGTCTTGCAACGCACCTTGATGGATGCCATCCCGGATTTGGTCTGGATCAAGGATCCGCAAGGGGCTTACGTGGCATGCAACCCGTTGTTCGAACGGTTCTTCGGAAGCAAGGAGGCCGAGATCGTCGGCAAGACCGACTATGAGTTCATGTCGAAGGAGTTGGCTGATTTCTTCCGCCGGCACGACCTGGCGGCCATCGAGGCGGGCCGACCCACCAGCAATGAAGAGTGGCTGACCTTCGCCGATAGTGGCTATCGCGGATTGTTCGAAACCACCAAGACACCGGTATGGTTGCCCGACGGGAAGTTGATCGGGATGCTGGGCATCGCCCATGATGTTTCGGACGCCAGGCAAGCGCAGGATGACCTCGCCTTGCACCGTGACCAGTTGGAGGAACTCGTCAGACTGCGTACCGAGGAACTGAGCTCGGCCAACAGCCAGTTAAGCCAGGCCAAGAGCGCCGCGGAATCATCCAGCTTGGCCAAGAGCACTTTCCTGGCGAACATGTCGCACGAAATCAGGACGCCGATGAATGCCATTCTTGGCCTGACCCACTTGCTCCGGCGAGAGGTGGTGGCGCCGGAACAGACCGAGAAGCTCGAAAAGATCACCTATTCGGCCAAGCATTTGCTCGGCATCATCAACGATATCCTCGATTTGTCGAAAATCGAGGCCGATCGCCTCACGCTCGAGGAGACCACGCTCAACCTCAAGGCCAGCCTCGATCATGTCCTGAGCATGATGTCGGATCGCGTCAAGGCCAAGGGCCTCGAGGTGGTCGAGGAGTTGGATGAGCGTTTGCTGGATATGCCGTTGCTGGGCGATCCGCTGCGCATCGGCCAGGTGCTGATCAACTTCGCCAACAATGCCGTGAAGTTCACCGAGCGGGGCCGAATCGTCTTGCGCGCGACCCTGGAGGAAACGGGCGAGGAACGGGTGAAGGTCCGCTTCGAAGTTCAGGACACGGGCATCGGCCTGCCGAGCGAAGCTCAAGCTCGCATCTTCGACGCTTTCGAGCAGGCCGAGGCATCCACTACCCGCAAGCACGGCGGCACGGGCCTGGGGCTGGCCATCAGCCGGCGCCTGGCGCGCTTGATGGGCGGCGATACCGGGGTCGTCAGCGAAATCGGCCGAGGCAGCACCTTCTGGTTCACCGCGTGGCTCAAGCGCGGCTGTGTCGCCGTCCCGATGGCCGCTGCCAACGGGCATCATTTCAAGATTGGTTGCCGCGTGCTGCTGGTCGAGGACAATGAAATCAATCAGGAGGTGGCCCTCGATCTGCTCGAGAGCGAAGGTCTCGTGGTCGACGTCGCCAACCATGGCGGCGAAGCGCTGGCAAGAATGCAGGCGGAGTCTTACGACCTCGTGCTGATGGATATGCAGATGCCGGTGATGGATGGCCTGGAAGCGACGCGGTGCATCCGCGAACTGGGCATCGATACGCCCATCATCGCCATGACGGCCAATGCCTTCGAAGAAGACCGGCGCCGCTGCGAGGCGGTCGGTATGAACGATTTCATCGCCAAGCCGGTCGAGCCGGACAACCTGTACGCCAAGCTGGCGCGCTGGTTGCCCGACAAGGATTAGCGGTTCGCCTCAGCCGCAGCTACCCACCGCGCCGCAGGCGGTGCAGAAATCGCAGCCGTCCTTGCGGATCACCGTCATGTTGCCGCACTCGGCGCAGAGCGAGCCTCGGGTGACTTTCAGCGCTCCCTGGTCGCGCGGCGTCTCGAGGATGCCCATCTCGCGGGTGGGATAGCCGCTTTCGTCGAGGATGCCGAGCATGGCGTAGCGGTGCATGATCAGGCGGGCGATGTAGGCGACGGTGGACGGCCAGTTCTGCTGCTTCTGGCTGCCCGGCACGCGTGCCATGAAATCGCCGAGCGGCTCGGCGTAGTTGGTCAGCTTGCGCAACTTCATGCCGATCCAGGCCGGATCAAGCACGCGCATGTCGAGCGACAGCAGCTTGGTCAAACCATCCAGCGCGCGCGGGTAGTTGCCCGAGAGCCAGACCGAATAGGGACGGGTGACGCCGTCGGGCAGGGTGATTTCCTTGAGGCCGAGGACGAATTCTTCATTGGCGGCGGGGTTGGCGATGTCCACCGTCCAGGACAGGGTGCCGTCGGTGCCGGTCTTGGGCTCGTCGCGCGAGAACATCGCGTCCAGTACGGGCGTGGCGCCTTCGCCATCGAGGGCGCCCAACTGCTCGCAGCGATAGCGGATCACCTGCGCCATGGCGGCCACCGAGCCGGGCATCAGCTTCTTTTCGCCCAGCGGCGGGAAAGGCATTTCGAACGGTTCCTCGCCGACCGTGCGGGCCAGTACGTCCAGCTTGAGCTTGAGGAATGCCTTGTCGTTGGCGCGCATGTCCATGGAGATGGTCTTGGCCACGGCGCCCAGGCCGCGCGGCTGTTCGGTGCCGTTGACCCACACTTCGAAAGGCACCGGCCGGGCCAGGGGGTTCTCGGTCTGGCCGACGAACAGCGCGAATTCGCCGTGCGGCGTCTCGATCATGTAGCTCCAGGCGAGATTGCCGTCGGCCAGGCGCGGCCGGCCCGGCCAACGCAGGCTGGCCAGTACCGGCGCGGGCAGCGAGCCGATCGACATGCGCTTGTTGGCGCCTTCGATGGTGACGTCCTGCGGTTGCTTCTGCTGGCTGCCGGAATCGACCGAAAGCACGGCGCCGAGCACCTTGTTGGGCCGATAAGTGGCCAGGCCTTTGAGGCCGGCCTTCCAGGCGTCGAGATAAAGATGCTCGAAGTCGGCGTAGGGATAGTCCTCGGGCACGTTCACCGTCTTCGAGATGGCGGTGTCGATGCACGGCGCCACGGCGGCGACCATGTCCTTGTGCGCCTGCGCCGAAATCGCCAGGGCGGTGACGAAGTAGTCCGGCAATTGGCCGACATCGCCGCCCATGTGCTTGTAGAGGCGCCAGGCGTAGTCCTCGACCGCGTACTCCTTGAAGGTGCCGTCGGCCATGCGCTTCTTGCGCGTGTAGGTCCAGGAGAAGGGCGGCTCGATGCCGTTGGAAGCGTTGTCGGCGAAAGCCAGCGAAATGGTGCCGGTCGGCGCGATCGACAGCAGGTGAGAGTTGCGGATGCCGTGCTTGCGAATCTGTTCCTTGACTTCGGCGGGCAGGCGCGAGGCGAAATTGCCGCCGCTGAGATACAGGTCGGCGTTGAACAGCGGGAAGGCGCCGCGCTCCTTGGCCAGTTCGACCGATGCGAGGTAGGCGCGGTCGCGCATGTAGTCCGAAATCCGGGTCGCCACGGTGCGCGCCTCGGCCGTGTCGTACTTGAGGCAGAGCATGATCAGCGCATCGCCGAGGCCGGTGAAGCCCAGGCCGACGCGGCGCTTGGCGGCGGCTTCGGCCTGCTGCTGGGCGAGCGGCCAGTGG